>Ga0326760_1000143_pt1 | contig 41002 bp, 48 predicted proteins | sample GCREP_S_FD_207668 | JGI IMG/M metagenome (GOLD analysis project Ga0326760, IMG submission 207668) | Hot spring sediment microbial communities from Geyser Creek Basin, Yellowstone National Park, WY, United States - GCR.EP_S | ecosystem: Environmental > Aquatic > Thermal springs > Near-boiling... | reverse complement strand
CTAGCGAAGGTACTCGGTTACAGCCTAGTAGAGTACCCCGTTAGGAGTATAGCTTCTGCAGGTCTGAGGAGATTTGTGGTAGTAACAGCTAGCTACCTCCTAAAGCCCATCTCCGAGGTACTCAAGGAGCTGCCGGTTGAGGTGGAGTACGTAGTGAATGACGAGGTATCTAGGGGTAACGCCTACTCCCTAGTAAGAGGGCTTGAGAGATGCCAGAGCCAGAGGGTCCTAGTCTCCATGGCTGACCACGTATACCTACCTAGAGCCGTTGAGAGGTTCCTCAAAAACTACAGAGGGGGTACGGTAGCTATTGGTGTCGATAGAAGCCCTCTCTACGTCGACCCCTCCGAAGCTACTCTCGTTGTAGTAGATAGAGTGGGGCTCGTTGTGAGGGTGAGTAAGGGGTTGAGCTCCTGGGACTATGTAGACGTGGGGCTTCACATAGCTTCGGGGGATGTGGTAGGGTACTTCAGTAGGTGTGGTGAGCCTACCGAGCTTGCTAAGCTCTACGAGTGCGTTGCTACAAGAACGGGGGACGTAACTGTAGTAGACCTAACCGGAGAGCCTTGGGTAGACGTAGATACCTGGGAGGACTACGTCAAGCTAGCTGAGGGGTCCTTGAGGAGGTTAGCTCTAGAGGTTGTAGGGAGCTGGAGGGTGTAGCCAGGGGTTGACCTGTGGGGCGTGAGGTCGGTTTAGATCTGGGGAAACCTACCGACGGACCTGTAGCTAGGTACATAAATAGGAGGGTATCGAGGCGTATTACGTACCTCATAGTTAGGAGGAACATAGGTATAACCCCTAACCAGCTTTCGCTAATCTCCTTCCTCCTAGCTCTACTCTCATCCTACCTATACCTAGCTAGGCTACCGGCGGTAGCTGGAGTACTAGTCCAGCTCTCCTCCATAGTTGACGGGGTTGACGGGGAGCTGGCGAGAATTAGAGGGCTTCAGAGCAGGTGTGGAGCTTTCTTAGATGCTGTACTGGATAGGTATGCTGACATAGCTATAGTAGTTTCAGCAGCTCTCTACTCAACTCAGCTCTTAGGGTTCTGGGTACTACCCGTAGCTCTACTAGCTCTAGCTGGGAACCTTCTAGTTAGCTACGTACACCTAAGGGGGGAGCACGACCTAGGGGTTCACCCAGCTCTAGTAGGGCGTATCCCCGCAGTAGCTTCTCGCGATGTTAGGCTCTTCATAGTATTCCTCGCAAGTCTAGCTGAGCCTGCCTTACCAGGATCCCTAGGGTGCTCTCTAGTAGCTCTAGCTGTACTAACCCATAGTTACGCAGCTCTAAAGGTAGTCCAAGTGCTTAAGATGGGGGGTTAGGGTCGAGACCGAAACCCTAGGTCCCCGAGACCTGCAATCAGCAACGCTTTAGGTTTACGCCTTAAGGTAGCTTATATTTCCTGCGTTAAGGTACCTCTAGGGAGGTTTAGGTGTACCTTCCCTACCTACTGCCAGCTGATCCCTTAAGGGAGGTTTCAATTGCCGGTGTCCTCCTCGTCTACGTACTACTCGTACTCCTAGCTACTAAGTACATATACCACGCTCTGAGGTCCCTAGGCCTCGACCACAACGTAGCCGTCTACTACAATAGGAAGGTGATCCACGTACTAGCAGGGGGTGTGGTAGCTCTACTCGTCCCACACATCTTCAGCTCTCCACTAATACCTACACTATTCGCACTAGGTCTAGCAGTCCTCACATACATACCCCATAGAACCGGGAGACTCATGTACTGGTTCCAGGTTAGGGACAACATGTATGAGGTTAACTTCTGCATAGCCTGGGCCCTGGGACTTCTAGTACTCTGGCTACTCCTAGGTAGCCCATACTATGCAGTAGTACCCCTAGCCTTCATGTCCTTCGGGGACGCCGTAACGGGGGTTATAAGGAACACGATCTACAGGAGGAGGACTAAGTCTTGGGTCGGTAACCTAGGTATGGCGTTGGTCACCTCAGTTATAGGGCTCTACTACGCTGGGTACATAGGGCTTGCAGCAGCTGTACTAGCTAGCATAGTAGAGCACTTTGAGATACCCCCTCTACTAGACGACAACGCCCTGATAACCCTAGTCAGCGTGGTAACGCTACTGGTGAGCCGGCTGGCCGGCTTTTTATAGCTCTAGGCGACCATGTAGGCTATGACCTGCGAAGTAGCCTTCAGACACTCCACTAGCTCGGACTCCGATAGCTCCCCAGCCGTCTCCGAGATTCTAGAGACCGCTAGCTGAGCCCCAAGGAACTCCCCACCCCTCTCGTAGACTAGGGTTATAGTTACGTCAAGTCTCTTCATTGACGAGGAGATGAGCTTACCGCGTAGTGTTCTAACCCGGTACCACCCAGCATCGTAGGAGTTCCCCTCGGAGACCTCTACTCCGCTTAACTTGAGTAGTCTAAGCACATCCCTGGGGGGTACGATGGAGCCTACCCTAGTCTTAACCACGTACTCTACCTGTGCTACGCTAACTAGGTTCCCCAGAGCCTTTACGATGCTTCTAGCTATGGATACCACCTCCCTGATGGACTTAACTATACACCCCCTCTCGTCCTCGCAGCTCGCGGCAACTGCTAGGACACCTACGTTAGACCTCGAGAGGTAGAGTGCTACGGATACCTCACCTACATTACCCACCACCTCGGAGAAGTAAACAGTATCCAGCTCAGAGCTCCCCATCTCTTTGAGGATCTCGTGTACCTTGATAGCTACGTACTCAGTATCACCTACCCTAAGCCTTAGAGAAACCCCTACCTCGAACACCCTCCTACCCGTAGGTAGTGAGTAGCTACGAACAGTAAAAACCTAAGAGAGCTCTACCTACCCAACTCCGGGAGTATTAGGCTTACAAGCCTCTTCCTAGGTCTCCTGGTGACTACCTCCTCAGCTACAGCGTGTACCAGTACCGGTAGAGCTATAGTAGCGTCTACGTGTACCGTAGCCTTAGGACCCGTTGGCGAGGTCTTACCCCAGCTAACGGCCTCCTCGAGGGTAGCTCCGGAGAGACCTCCCCACTGGGGTAGGTCTGTGGTTATCTGGACAGCGTACTTATGCGGCTTGTAGTAGTCGTGAACCCCCCTCCTCTCTGCTAGTAGTGTCTGGGCTACTGCTACCAGGTTTATAGTGTCCTTAGGTACCCCTCCACCTACGTATATCACCGCCGTCTCCTCGGAGTGCTCAGCTATCCTAACGAGCTGGTCGAAGTCCTTAACCATGTCCAGGATCAGCCTCCTACCCTCCCTAGCGGCTAGTACAGCTGCTATACCGTAGCCTGAGTCGACTAGGGCTGGTGAGAATACCGGTACCCCGTACCTGTAGGCTGAGGTCACTATAGCGTCGATACCCCTCTCACCTAGGAACCTACCGAATAGGTATAGGAACTCGGCTGTAGAGTATATACCGCTGTCCAGACCCATTATGAACTCGGCTATGAGTTTCTCCATCTTCCTGTAGTCCAGCTCGGATACGTAGACGTCGTAGAACCTATCCACCTTGTACTTCAGTAACTCGCTATCGTCAACGCAGGGGGTCCCCATGTAGTAGTTGAACCCCATAGCCTCGATGATGTCCTCCGAGATGTTAGCCCCGGTAGAGACCAGTACGTCTATGAAGCCCTCGTCGATCAGCCACTTAATGAGTTTCCACATACCAGCTACAGACATCGAGGCCGCTAGGCCCATGAACACCGTAACCTTCGGGTCCTCGAACATCCTCAGCATTATCTCGTAGACCTCACCGAGCTTCCTACCCTGGTAGGCTGTCCGGGCCATCGAGTGCAGTAGTTCGCTGATCCTCCTACTCCTAACGTCTACCGAGACCAGTCTCTCCCTTAGGTACGGGTTCTCACTCATCTACTTCATCCAAGGACCTAGAGCCGTAGAGCTATAAATACCTATCCGGCAATTACTTAGAGGTGAGACCTTGAGCTGTAGGGTGGAGGACCTACTCGAGTTCCTACTCACTAGGAGGAGTATTAGGCAGTTCAAGCCCGACCCAGTACCGGACGACCTAATCCTCAAGGTTCTCGACCTAGCTAGGTACGCCCCCAGTGCCGGTAACCGCCAGCCCTGGGTATTCGTAGTGGTTAAAGACCCGGAGGTCAGGGGTAAACTAGCCTCCCTACGCTCTGGTGCCGCACCTCTAGCTAGGGCACCGGTTGGTATTGTAGTAGCCTGCGATAGGAGTACATCACAGCTATCCTACCAGGTAGACTGCGCCTGTGTAACCATGTACATAATGCTAGCAGCACACGCCCTAGGTCTGGGGACTGTATGGATTCAGGCCCTAGCAAATACCGAGGAGATCCAGAAGCTGGTAGGGCTTCCCGAGAACTACGTACCTGTAGCTATAGTAGCCCTAGGTTACCCAGCCGAGAAGCCCCAGCCGAGGCCTAGAAAGCCCCTAGAGGAAATAGTCTACCTAAATAGGTTCGGAGTTAGGATGATCTCTAGCTAGACCCTATAGCCCTCTCGATGTTACGCGTAGACTCCCTCAGGTCGTTTTCCTTACTTATGTTACCCATGGAGTCCAGTACGGGCTTAGTGAGTACCTTAACTATCTCCCCAGTATCTAGTTGAGCTAGTAGCTGGGGTACCCACGCCATCCCGAACTCATCCGTATCCCCGTACTGGATTAGGAATAGGTAGTCCTCCATCCTAACCTCCAGGGGTACGCCGTACTTCTTACTCAACTCCTCAGCTATCTCCTTAAAGTACTTGTGGAGTGGGTGATGATCAGCTGTTACCAGTATTAGCCTACTCAGTTTAGCCATGCACATACCCGTAGCTATAGGTACGCAACCCTATATATACGCGAAGGACCCGGAGGTTGTTGCAGAACTGACGGTAAGTTAAGTATTTATAAATATTGGTATCGTAGAGTAACGCTTAGATACCTCTATACTCACTATAGTCTCCTCGGATGATCCGCACTGCGGTGACGTAGAGAATCGGGTGGGAGCTCCGTGGTGTTGGGCTCGACGGGGGCCCGTGGGGTGTGGGTGAAGCTGGTGAACCCACACCGAGGCCCAACCCCGCTAGCGGAGCTACAGGTACACAGAGATACCATCGAGTACCGTTAGCGGGGAGACGCTACCTGGAGAACTCCCTCAGCTTCCTAAGGCACTCGAGAGCCTCCTCCCTCGGGTTCTGGGACCGGGTTATGGCCCCCCCTACGACTACTATGTCCACCCCCATCTCCAGGAGTCTGGGAATATCCTGAGCTCTAATACCTCCACTAGCTGAGACTAGTACCTCCGGAACCTCCTTCTTAACCTCCCTGACTAGGTCTACGAGGGACGTAGCTCTAATACCTAAGGACCTCTGAACGTCTATACCTACGTGTAGGTTGATGGCCTTAACTCCCAGGTTCCTCAGCTCCTTAACCCTCCCAACGACATCGCCCCTGAAGCCTATGAAGTCTGCTACCACGTCACCACCGAGCTCCCTAGCTTTAGCTAGGGCTGAGCTAATTACCACGTCGTCAGCTACCGCTAGAACTGTTACGAGGTCTGCCCCAGCACCTATAGCTACCTCAGCCTCTACAGCACCTACGTCAACTGTCTTGGTATCCGCTAGGACAAAGGTTTTGGGATCAACTAAGGATCTAACATAGGATACCGACCTAATGCCCTCGGACTTTATCAGTGGGGTACCTACCTCGAATATACCTACACCTAGGTCCAGTAACTGCCTTAGAACTGAGAGGGCAGAGTTAAGGGAGGTGAAGTCGAGGGCTACCTGGAGTGCGGGTGTTCTAATGTCCTCAATCTTCATCTAAAAACACTGGTTTCTACTTCTCCCTAGTAGGGTGGGGCTCTACTTCTTAGCTACTAGTACTATCTCTATGGTGGATACCCTGGACTGCCTCCCATCGCTGGTGGTTAGTACCTGGCTCCCGATCTTGATGTCCTTTATCTCGACCTTGTCGGGTAGGAACCTACTCCTAACTATCTCAACAGCGTCAACGGCCTTACTTATAGCCCTACCCCTAGCCTTCACCACGATCTCTGGAACTCCCTGGTGTAGTAGAGTTAGGGTTGCCATTACGTAGTTCATTACGGGTTTCTTACCTACTAGGACTACGTTTGTAGCTGCTGGTGTCGGAGCACTCATCCCCTACCACCTACTTGAGTCACAGGGTACTACAGGTATGGCTTAATAAGCTTTTCGCACCTTTGCAACGGCTTACCCAGCGTACTGCCCAGCTAATCTACTCTACACCTAGAGCTACGGAGGTCCTACCTAAAGGCTTGGAGACCTTAAAAGCACTCCGGTGCGTAAGGTAGGCTGTAGGTGCTGGAGCTGGACTACGTAGTACTGGCTATACTCGCCGTACTCACTCTAGTAGCCCTCGTACTGGATAAGCCCCTACTGAAGGCTGTTGTACTAGCTCGTAGTAGGAGCTGGGGTCTGGTCCCGGGTTCACAGCGTAGCGATATAGCCTCAGACGCCCTTACCCGGGCTACCGTGAGGAAGGTCAAGGTGAGTAAGGTCGGTGACTACGTGATACTGACGGTAGTCCTTAAGACGAGTCTAGAGCCGGGTGCTGAGGTGGTTATAGAGGAGCCTATGGTAATCTTAGGCGATGGTGAGGTGATAAGGCCCGGTAAGGGCGTTGACGGCCCCCCCACCGCTTAAATAAGTTCCGGTAACGATGTTATAACTAGGCTGGAGCTATTGGAGGAGAGGGACGTAGTAAGAGTCAGTAGGTGGCTGGACGATGTAGAGTTCCAGGAGCTCCTCAAGGTAGCTGACTACGTAGGTCGCCGCAACGGTTACTCCCTCTTTAGGATAAGTAGGACTAAGGTAGCTAGGTCCGGCCTTACGCTAGAGGACGTTAAGTCCCTCCTCAAGGACCTGGAGGCTGAGTACGATGAGGAGTACCTAGGGGAGCTACTCTCCGGTCTAGGTAGGGTTGCTGAGCTTAGGTACTGCCCTAACTACGTGTGTGTTAAGTTCAACTTCCTACTGGGAGAGGAACTTAGGAGGAGGTTGTCAGAGTTTAAGCTTAGGTATAGGCGTGAGACTAGGGAGTTCCTACTCCAACCCTACTACTACCGGGAGTTCACCGAGACATTGGAGAAGCTGGGGATTAGGGTAGTGGATAGGACCGGCTTCTTCGAGAGGGATAGCCTGGGTATTAGGGTAGACCTTAGGATGCAGCTTAGGGATTACCAGAGGGAGGCTCTCGAGAGGTGGTCTCAGAATGGTTACAGAGGGGTTGTAGCCCTACCGACAGGTTCCGGTAAGACCCTGGTAGCCATAGCCGCTATAGCTACCCTAGGGGTTAGGACCCTCGTAGTGGTTATAACTAGGGATCACGTTAGGCAGTGGTATGAGGAGATAGAGAAGGCTACGAACATACCGCCTGAGCTTATAGGGTTCTACTACTCCGAGGAAAAGAGGATAGCCCCGATAACTATAGCAACCTACCAGTCCGCCTATAGGTACATAGGTAAGCTAGCCCCATACTTCAGCTTCCTAGTAGTTGATGAGGTACACCACCTACCTGCTGATAGGTTTAGAGCTATAGCTCTAGGGTCCCCGGCACCGAGGAGGCTGGGCCTCTCAGCCACACCGTACCGTGAGGATGGGAAGCACGTAGAGCTCTTCCCGCTTATGGGTGGTGTAGTCTACTACAAAACACCTACAGAGCTAGCTGAGGCAGGGTACCTAGCACCCTACGAGGTAATAACCGTAAGGGTCTCCCTAAAGCCCGATGAGAGGAGGAGGTACCTTGAGCTACGTAAGAAGTACCGGGAACTCGTTGGATTAGCCACGTTTGAGGAGGTCCTGAAAGCAGCTAGGAGCGGTGACTTGAGAGCCCTGGAGGCCCTTAAGATAGCTACCGAGATGAGGAAGATAGTCCAGATGAGTGAGTCCAAGGTGGAGAAGGTTAGGGAGATCGTAGAGAGGGAGAGGGGTTCGAAGATTATAGTGTTCGCTCACTACGTAGAGCTAGCTAGGAAGATAGCTGAGGCCGTGGGTGGTCTCCTACTAACAGGTGAGGTAGAGGGTTCGAAGAGAGACGAGATCCTCAGGAGGTTTAGAGGGGTTGGAGAGGGGGTACTCGTAGTTACAACCGTAGGTGATGAAGGTCTGGACATCCCGGATGCTAGTGTAGGTATACTGGTAGCCGGTACTTCATCTCCTAGGCAGTTCGTTCAGAGGTTAGGTAGGTTGCTAAGACCTAGGCCCGGTAAGGTTGCCAGGCTCTATGAGGTAATAGCTAGGGGTACTGCCGAGGAGATCCACTCTAGGAGGAGGAAGGACCTATCGGTAGTGAGTGAACTACCGGAGGATCTACAGGACGAGGCTAGGACCTGAGGACCTCGAGGATCTTGAGGGCGTCCCCCTCTAGGTTAGGTGACTCACTAATTATCACCCCCTCGATCCTGAACTCCTTGAGTACCTTAATGGAGTCCACCCAGTTAAACTTAGACTCGTCGAAGTTTAGGTGAGACTTCTCCCCCCTCTCCCCGTAGTCTATACCGGAGAGGTGTACGTGCATATTCTTAAGGGCCTCGGACCCTAGTCTAGTCTCTATAGTCTCGAGTATCCTACTGAAGCTCTCCCTATCGTTTACAGAGCCCAGACTCCTAGCGTAGATGTGTGCGAAGTCTACAGCTGGTAGTGCGTAGTCAATCCCCTCAACTATAGCTACGACCTCCTCTAAGGAACCCACCTCAGCTAGACCCCCCATCGTCTCCGGCCTAACCCATATCCTAATACCCATATCGCTGATGGTCTTAACGACCTGCTTAAGAGCCTCCCTAACTACCTCAACAGCTGCACTAGAACTATAGCTCCCATAGTACCCCGGGTGGAATACGACCGACCACGCACCGGCTATGTAGGCTACCTTAGCTGACTCAACGATCCTCTCGACAGAGGCCCTCCTAACATCGGGCTTCTCGGACAGTAGGTTTATGTAGTATGGCGCGTGTGCTGTTAGAACTACCCCAAGCTCCCTCGATACCTCCCTAGCCTTAGCTGCTGACTCAGCACTCAGGTTTACACCCCTCACGAACTCCAGCTCCATAGCGTTAAGCCCCAGCTCAGCAACCCTCCTAATACCGTCGATAGTGTTCCTACGCTTAGCTGACACCGGTATACCGGCCGTACCTACGTAAACCCCTCCTAAGCCCACGAACCCACCGGGAGAAATCTACTCTGGGGAACTAAAAAGAGCTGAGCCCACACCCACACCCAGCCTCCTGGAAAGGTGCGGCATCGCCTCAACGCGAAGCTTAGACGCGGAGGTTTTTAAGTTGCTCAGCAACTACGTAGAGCCTGGTGACTACGTAGGGATCTTGATCCCCTGACCTCCTCCCCGCCCTGAAGTGCGGGGGTTCCCGCTAGGGCGGGGAGGTTCGGGGCTACACCCCCTCTTCCCGAGGGTTCAACCCCGGGCCGGGCCTCCGGCCCGTTACCCCTACCCCAGGCGGGGCTCGGGGCTATGGGTACTCCAACCATCATCGCCCTAAGGCTCACAGATCTTAACAATCATCACCAATAGCAGTTAAACAAAGGAGGATTTATAAGCCTCTCTACCCATCCCCACCTTAAAAGGCTAGGCTTTCAGTTGTAAGGTAGCTCTACTCCGTGTCTACGTGTAGCCCTAGGCTACGGTGTGCTGGGTAGGCATCTAGTAGCTTAACACCATACTGCTCTATGAGGATTAGTGCCGCTAGCTGAGGTGGTATAACCCCCCTCTCCGTTATTACAGCATCTACGTACTCAGGTGGGGTTACGTCGAAGACAGGGTTGAATACCTGGACGTTCGGGTTCTCCGCTAACCAGCCGGGGTCTACCACCTCAGTTGGGTCCCGCACCTCTATCGGTACTAGCTCGCCTAGGATGGTGTAGGGGCTGAACTTGTACGTCTCGCTAGCTACGTAGAACCTAACCCTAGCCTCCTTAGCTACTAGAGCAACTACTGAGGTACCGATCTTGTTCACCACAGCACCGTTAGCTGCTATGGTGTCTGCACCAACCACGACCTTATCTACCTTCTTCATGTAGTACCTTACAGCCGAGTCCGGTATGAGGACTACCTCAACCCCCTCCTTAGCTAACTCCCTAGCCGTTATCAGGCCCTGGAAGGCGGGCCTAGTCTCCTTTACGTAGACCCTCTCAACCTTACCCTGCCTAAAGGCTGTAACTATAACTGATACTGCTACCGTACTGTGGCAGTGCGTCATTAGGATGTCTCCACGCTCTATCCTCCTAGCCCCCAGCTCCCCTATCAGCTTTACAGCGTTCTCGGAGTATTCTATGAATTCCTTCGATGCCTCCACCACGGCCCTCCTAGCGTCATCAACTGAGGTAGGCCTAGACCGCTCCAGCCTACTCATAACGTAGGACACCGCATTGGGTAGGGATACGGCTGTAGGTCTAGAGCTCCTCACGTAGTCCGCGACCAGCCCCATGTACTTCAGGAAAGCCTCTAGGTCGCTCCCAGAGAACCTCTCCGCAGCTATAGCGAGGGCTAGAGCCCCGTTCCTAGCTATGTTTCCAGCCCCCCTTATCCTCATGGTCCTTATACCCTCCCTTATCCTCACAACCTCCTCCGGGATCCTGAAGCCACCTAGCTCCAAAGCCTACCCACCTCCTCAGCTAACTTCTCCACACCTACGTACTGGGCATCTACCCCGAAGAACTCCCTAGCAAAGTAGAAGACCAGCTGTGGAGCTATAAGCCCCCTCTCAGTTATCACGGCATCCACGTACTCCGGAGGGGTTACATCGTAGAGGGGGGTCCTAGTCCTTATACCCCTACCCAGGTACGGTGCTACCTCCCCTAGACGGTCCTGGGGTACGATGAGCTCGGGATTCTCCAGCTCCCCGATAGCTACTAGGTCCCCGAAGACCGTCTCCGGACTGAACTTGTAGAGCCCTGCCGCTACGTAGAACCTAACCCTAGCCTCCTTAGCTACTAGAGCAACTACCGATGTACCTACCTTACCTACTACAGCACCGTTAGCTGCTACAGCTTCAGCACCTACGAATGCCTTACTAACTCTCTTCATTACGTACCTGATGGCGGAGTCGACTACTAGGGTAGTCCTAATACCCAGCTTACCGAGGGCTGAGGCCATCAGTCTACCCTCAGCTATAGGTCTGGACTCAGCTACGTACACCTCGAAGTCCACCCCGCGCTTAGCTGCCCTCTCCAGTACTCTGAGGACTGTGGTGCTGTACGAGTACGTCAAGACTACGTCCCCAGGCTCGAGTCTCCTCGAGCCTATCTCAGATATAACCTCCCTAACCCCCTCAACGTAATTCAAAACCTCGGCTAGGGCCCTATCGACGGCCTCACCCCGCGGGTTACCTGTACCGGAGCTTGGCACGAACTCGAGTACCCTCCTGAGGAAGAGGTGGGTAATACTACGTACAGTCTGGGAACCAGGTCTAGCCTGGAGGGCCTTACCGACTAGTTGCAGTAGTAGCTTAGGTACGTCACTATCGCAGTACCTCAGGACGTCGGCTAGTGCCTGCACTACCCTCAGAGCAGCCTCCGTAGACCCGGGGACCCTTGCCTCGGATACCTCCCCGACGACCCTGCTATAGCCTTCAACAGCTCTGGGGCAGTCCATAGCTACCTCTTAACTACCTAGTTGTCTCCAGCTTATTATATATGTAGTCAGTAGCTTTCCGGGTGGGACCGTGGAAACCGAGGAGTTTGAGCCTTACAACGCCTTCGTAGATAGGTCATTCAGCCCCGACCTCGAGAGCTACGTCGTGGTATCCTTTAGAGTGGTACCGGCTAGCGGGTTCAGTATTGAGGACGCGGCTGGGGCTGTAGCTGCTGAGAGTAGCGTAGGTACTTGGACAACCCTCTACACCTGGTATGATGAGACTCGGCTAGAGAGGTTGAAGGGGAGGGCCTTCCGCTTCGTAGACCTAGGGGACGGTAGCTACTCCGTTTACGTAGCCTACCCTGTGGAGCTGTTCGAGGAGGGGAACCTACCGGCATTCCTAGCATCTGTAGCTGGTAACGTATTCGGTATGAGGAGGGTTAAGTGGCTTAGGGTTGAGGATATCTACCTACCCAGGGTTTTCCTTGAGTGGTTTAAGGGGCCGCTGAAGGGGTTGGACGGGGTTAGGAGTATCTTCAGGGTCTACGGTAGACCTATAGCGGGTACGGTGCCGAAGCCTAAGGTCGGTTACTCACCTGAGGAGGTTGAGAGACTTGCGTACGAGATCCTCGTAGGGGGGCTCGACTACGTTAAGGACGATGAGAACCTAGCTAGCCCAAGCTACTGTAGGTTCGAGGCTAGGGCTAGGGCTATTATGAGGGCTATAGATAGGGTCGAGAGGGAGACTGGTGAGAGGAAGGCCTGGTTCGCCAACATAACTGCCGACGTTAGGGAGATGACTAGGAGGCTTAAGCTGGTGGCAGACTACGGTAACCCCTACGTAATGGTCGACGTAGTCATAGCCGGGTGGTCCTCCCTCACCTACGTTAGGGACCTAGCTGAGGAGTACGGACTAGCCATACACGCACACAGGGCAATGCACGCAGCTATCACGAGGAACCCCCTCCATGGGGTATCCATGTTCACCCTAGCTAAGCTCTACAGGGTCGTTGGGGTGGACCAGCTACACGTAGGTACACCGGAGGTCGGTAAGCTGGAGGCTAGGACCGTCGACGTGGTTAGGTACTCCAGATTACTCAGGGAGAGTACCTACGTACCTGAACCCGGAGACGTACTACACCTACACCAATCCTTCCACCACATCAAGCCCGCAGTCCCCGTTGCCTCAGGGGGGTTACACCCCGGGACCCTACCGGAGGTAGTTAAGCACCTGGGTACCGATGTAGTTATCCAGGTAGGCGGTGGGGTTGTAGGACACCCCGACGGACCTAGAGCCGGTGCAGCAGCCGTAAGGCAGGCCCTGGAGGCTATAGCAAAGGGGGTACCCCTCGACGTATACGCTGAGGAGCACCGGGAGCTTAGGAGAGCACTCGAGAAGTGGGGGTATACGAGACCTGTATAACCGTTGCAGTACCCGAGGTAGCCCAGCTTCTTAGGTCCTCCCAGTTAGGAACTACGCTTTTAAGCCCTACCCGATATCTCTATGAGGTGCTGGGGATGCCGCTAATCGAGGTAGGTAGGGTGTGCGTTAAGCTAATGGGTAGGGAGGCTGGTAGGAAGTGTGTTATAGTGGATATAGTCGACGATAACTTCGTAGTAGTTACGGGACCCAAGAGCCTAACTGGGGTAAAGAGGAGGAGGGCTAACATAAGGCACCTGGAGATCCTCGATAAGAAGGTAGAGATCGAGAAGGGGGCGTCAGACGAGGAGGTACTTAAGGCTATAGAGGCCGTAGGGCTCGTGGAGTTTATGAAGGAGAGGGTTAAAATCGATAGAAGGACCTTACTGAAGCTGGCTACGGTAGTCCCTGGGGAGAGGTAGTCTTAGCCTACGCACCTGCACCTAATCGGCGGGTTGGTACCCATCTATTCTGCTAACTAAATTACCTCTGAAGGATCTTCTGGTCAGGTGTAGTAGTTGGAGGAGGGGATCATGTTCCTCACGGAGTTGGACTCCTTCGCTGGGATCCAGAGGAGGTACATAGTTAAGAGGGAGGCTGGGACAGACCCTAGGTACGGTAAGCACCCTAAGTCTAGGAGCGCCGAGGAGCTGATATCCTCGGGAGTGATAAATCTCGATAAGCCCCCGGGACCTACTAGCCATGAGGTAGTGGCCTGGATTAAGGAGCTACTGAAGATCGGGAAGGCAGGTCATGGGGGGACCCTAGAGCCCCCTACAGGGGGCGGGGATACCCCAAGGTCTCCGGCGTACTACCGGTAGCTACCGGAAATGCTACTAAGCTGATCGGAGTACTGTCACACTCGGATAAGGAGTACGTAGCCCTAGCCCAGCTCCACAGGATTGTAGATAGGGAGAGGTTTGAGGAGGTAGTTAGGGAGTTCGTAGGTAGGATATACCAGAAGCCTCCGGTTAGGTCCTCAGTTAAGAGGACCCTGAGGGTTAAGGAGGTCTACGCAATCGAGGTACTGGAGTTCGAGGGTGAGTACGTCCTGATTAGGGTTGCCTGTCAGCACGGAACCTACGTCAGGAAGCTGATACACGATATAGGGGAGGTCCTAGGGACCGGGGCTCACATGCGGGAGCTTAGGAGGATTAGGACCGGGCCGTTTAGGGAGGACACCTCCATTAGGATGCACGAGTTCTCCGAGGCCATTTACCTCTACCGGGAGTTAGGTAGGGAGGATGCTGTGAAGTCAGTAATACTGCCCCACGAATACATAGTGGCTCAGCTACCGAAGGTGGCTATACTTGATGGAGCTATCGCAGCCGTAGCGCACGGAGCTGACCTAGCAGTACCCGGGGTCTCCGTAGTTAGTGAGGGTATTAGACGGGGTGACCTAGTAGCTCTCTTCTCACTTAAGGGTGAACTCGTAGCCCTAGCCGAGGCACTGATGAGTACTGAGGAGATCCTGGCTAAGGATAGGGGTATAGCCTTCAAAACTAGGAGGGTTGTGATACCTAGGGACGTGTACCCAAGGAGCTGGAGGAAGAGGGCTGGCGGCTCCCCGCACTAAAGGGCGGGGGCTCTGCACCCTCTGGGGCCTTCCCCCATCTATCGGGAGCCCCCACGGGTGCGGCATCACTGTTCAGGCCCCGCCGCCAGCTACGGGGAGGTGCTGGCTCACAACCTGCTAGACTCACCTACACCCAACTCCAAGAGATGCTGGAGTAGAGACCTGTAAGCTTTTACCTCCCAGCCTTAAAAGGCGGGGCTTCCAGTTATGAGACCCAAAAAGCTACCTAGACCTAGGTCCCGGCAACCCTCCTTAGGTATTTCCTAGCCTCCTCAGCGTCCTCGGGGGAGCCCTCCTTGTGGCAGAACCACCAGTCGTAGCATGTGTACTGCTTAAGCCTCTCGGAGGCCTCGTCGACGGTCCTAGCAGGTGGTACAATAACCCTGTCACCTATTAGCTCGTTGTTGGGCCAGTTAGCCGGGATCGCCGCCTTAAGCTTATCACTAACCTGCAGAGCTCTAACCACCCTCAGGATCTCGTCCATGTTCCTCCCGAGCTCCTGCGGGTAGTACAGTATAGCCCTGATGATACCGTTGGGGTCTACCACCATTACAGCCCTCACTGTGTGAGTAGCACTCTGAGCGTGTAGGAACCCCAGCTTCCTGGCTACCTCACCAGCTGGGTCAGCTATTACTGGGAACGGTATCCTAACTCCTAGGGTCTTCTCGATCCACTCAACCCACTTTATATGAGCGAAAACGCTGTCAACGCTGTGCCCTAGGAGCTCAGCGTTGAGCTTCCTGAAGTCCTCGTACCTCTTCGCAAACGCTGCGAACTCGGTAGTACAGACCGGTGTGAAGTCAGCTGGGTGGCTGAAAAGTACTAGCCACCTGCCTGCGTAGTCATCGGGTAACTTCTTAACACCGTGTGTTGTAATTACAGTCATCTCCGGGAACTTCTCACCTATTAGGGGTACCTGACCGGGCACACTTACCCACCATGGTACTTATCTAAGCGGGGGTTTATAAACTTTAATAGAATAGTGTTAGGTTTTTAAAACTAGGTGGTTCTACTTCTTAACCTCCTCTCCTCTACGTACCTACCCCTAAGCCTTATCTCCCTAACCTTCTCGAGGATGGCCCTGGTAAGGTCCTCCCCTAGGACCTCGCGGTACCCACCTAGGAAGCACTTGAACATCTCGTCCTTAACTGCGTAGTGGGAGCTCTCCAGAACTCTTATGAGTAGGTGCACGTCAACTGCTAGGTCCTCCAGATCCTCGGCGTGCTTAGCTAGCCCTAGGTCTACTAGGTATACGTCACTGCTATCCGTTAGGACCATGTTGGCTGTCGTCACATCACCGTGGGCTACCCCACCCTTATGCATCTTAGCTAGCTCCACCCCGACCTTACTCATAGCTGAGCAGAGTTCATCCCTACTTAGGCTACTGGCCGCACTTAGTATTGTCCTTCCGCGCACTTTCTCCATAACTATGAGTCCCTCCACTGGGTCTACGTAGAGTACTGCGGGAACCCTAACCCCGAGCTCCCTGAGGGCTAGGAGTAGCCTAGCCTCAGTCAGGGTCCTACGCCTGATTATCTCCCTATCCAGCTCCGGGACCCTGTAGGGCTTCCTGAGTCTTAGCTTGAACACGGCCTCATAGCCTAGGAACTCCCCCTCAGCTACCAGAGCCTCGGCCCCTAGGTAGATTACCCTGAGTACCCTACCAGTACACGTCAACGCTATCAAGCCTCCACCTCTGCCTAACGTAGGCCCTCTCCGGCTCTACGGTAACCCCGTGCTTGTAGAGTAGGAGCCCCGTCCAGGCTATCATAACCCCGTTGTCTACTGCATACTTAGGTGGGGTTACGTAGAGCTCCACCTCCCTGTACCTAGCCATAACCTCGAACTTCTCTACGAGGTACCTGCTGGCCGCTACACCGCCGACTAGTAGTATCTCCCTCTTACCTAGCTGACTCAGACCCCTCTCAGCTACCTCAACTAGCGAGGAGTAGGCCACCTCCCTAGCACTGAAGCATACATCCTCGAGTCTAGCCCCGCTCCTGTAGACCCTCAGGGCGGCCGTCAGTAGTCCGGAGTACGAGGTATCCTGCCCCTTAACTACGTAAGGCATCTCTATATACCTACCGCCCTCAGCACACCTATCTAGTGCGTGGACCCCCTCAACTACGTAGGGAGGTGCTATACCGAGCTCCCGGGCTAGGGTATCCATGAAGTTCCCGAGGGCTATGTCGAGGGTCTCACCGAAGACCCTGTACCTACCACCGTAGAGGGCCGCTATAACGGTGTTCCCCCCGGATATATAGACTACGAGAGGGTCCCTAGCTCCAGTAAGCATCTTACCGATCTCTATGTGGGCTACTGCGTGGTTAACGGGTACTAGGGGTTTACTGTAGTAGACCGCCAGGACCCTGGCCACAGTAGCCCCAATCCTAAGGCAGGGCCCGAGCCCCGGACCCAGGGCTACGGCTACGGCATCCACGGACTCTATGGAAATACCGGCACTCCTCAAAGCCTCGGAGAGAACTCGGGGGGCGTTACTTATGAAGCTCTCAGCAGCCTCCCTAGGGTGTATACCCCCTACCTTAGGGACGTAGTTGTACCTAGCATCAGCCAGTATCCTAGGCTCATCAGATACTATACCTACACCGAAGGTGTGGGCTGTAGACTCTATTCCGAGAACTAACACTTCACCACCTACGTACTCCGCACGATCTCTACGTAGCTACAGTACCCGCAATGCCACCTAGGTACTGGCTGCTTGTGAAATGCCATAACCCTACCACACCTAGGGCAGACCCTATTCTTAAGTTTAGCGGTACCCCTCTTAAGGTTTATCTCGTAGAGCCTACTCCTAAACACCTTACCCTCCTTCCCCAAGGACTACACCCCCACGCCGTGCCTCTTTAAAATGTGCTTGGGTTCGAAGGACTTAAGCCTGTCGGGGTCCTCGTATATGTGGGCGTAGACCCTGGACACCCCCACGCCGTACTCGCTCTCGATCTTCCTCACGATCACCAGCTCCGGGCTCTTCGAGTACAGCTTACTCAGTACCTCAATGAGCTCCCTCCTACTGGGGGTGGACATACCCTGGTGAGCAACCACAGCCTCCACCTCGAGCCTCTCGATGAGCTTGTTGAACCTCTCACTCACTACCCTCAGCTCAGCCCCCTCCTTCACTACCGCGACCTTCCCCGAGCTAGGGCTACCCATATCCCTCAACCCTCTAACTTGGGGAGGTAGAACTTATAAGCAAGGGTTTGAGCCGCGTACCGTAGGTCCGGTACGCGGGAACCGGATTAGCTACTGAAGAAGCTCTTCACTAACTTAGATACGTAGAGTATGTCCTCCACACTCAGACCGGGGTGTAGGGGTAGGGATAGAACGTGCTTGGAGGCCTCCTCGGAGTTTCTGCAGCAACCCGGAGTTCTCCTAGCCCTACTGAGGATCGGTTGCTGGTGTAGGGGTATCGGGTAGTGTACCGCAGTCTCAACACCCCTCTCCCTTAGGTAGTTGGCTAGCCTATCCCTAGTACCCTCCCCCTCAACCCATACCGTGTATAGGCTGTACACGTGCTTAGCCCACAGCTTCTCCTCGGGTAACCTAAGCTGCGGTACCGACTCCAGCTCCTCGCGGTAGATCCTGGCGAGCTCCCTCCTCCTCTCGTTCATGTAGCTAAGCTTCCTAAGCTGGCTAAGTCCGAGGGCCGCCTGGATATCGGTCATCCTGAAGTTCCAGCCCAGGGCTACGTGGTAGTACCTACACCTCTGCCCGTGGTTTCTGAGTAGCCTAACCGTATCGGCTACCCCGTCGTCGTTAGTAGCTACAGCCCCTCCCTCACCGGTAGTCATGTTCTTAGTCGGGTAGAAACTGAAGGCCGCTACAGTACCGAGGCTACCCACCCTCCTACCCCTGTACTCAGCCCCTATAGCCTGGGCGCAGTCCTCCACTACGTAGAACCCCCTCTCAACCCCCAACTTAATTATGGGGTCCAGGTCTGCCGGATGTCCGTATAGATGTACCGGGACCACAACCTTAGTCCTCTCACTGACCGCTCTCTCAACCTCAGCCGGGTCTACAGTGTAGGTCTCCGGGTCTATGTCTACGAGTACAGGTATAGCCCCTAGGAGCATGGCCGCGGAGGCAGTAGCTACGAAAGTGAAGTCAGGTACTACAACCTCGTCACCCGGACCAACCCCCAGGGCCTTAAAACCTAAGTAGAGGGCTACCGTGCCGTTAGATACGGCAACTACGTGCCTAACCCCGATGAACTCCGCGAACCTCCTCTCGAACTCCTCACCGACCCTACCGAAGGCGAGCATACCGGACCTCAGGACCTCTACGACGGCCTTGATATCATCCTCATCTATGTACGGGGAGCTGACCCTGATCAGGTCTCTCCACCCAGCTATATGGCTGGATGGGGCTTTAAGCTAAAGTAGAAACCCCCAGTAGCCGATCTGCGGGATAGCCGTGGCCGCACCACCGCAGTACCTACTCAACCTAGGCTACTCAACTGAGCAACTGGACTGCGCCGGGATTAAGTTAACGCTTTGCGAGGTACTGGTACCGCAGGGTACAGCTACCATAGACCTGGACAGCAAGGTACTCCCGAAGTATGTAGCTCTAGAACCTGATGAGTACGGCTTCTACAACCTCAGCCCGGGGGCCTACGTTGTGAGGTACTGTGAGTACGTTAGGGTACCGGAGGACTACCTAGCGTTAGCCCTACCTAGGTCGACTCTGATAAGGTCCTGCACTACCCTTTACACAGCTGTCTGGGACCCAGGCTACGAGGGGAGGGGCTACGGACTACTATCTGTGTTCTGTAACGGTATCCGCATAAGGAGGGGGGCTCAGGTAGCTCAGCTAGTCTACGTGAGGATGCTGGAGAGATCAGCTAAGACCTACAGGGGTACCTACCTAGGTGAGAGGTAGCGTGCCTAGATGGTGGCTAGGCTCCGAACCTCCTCTCCCTCCTCTGGTAGCTCCTAATAGCCCTCAGTATATCTATGGTCCTCAGCTCTGGCCAGTAGATGTCGCAGAAGTAGAGTTCGCTGTAGGCTATCTGCCACAGTAAGAAGTTACTTATTCGCACCTCACCCGAGGTCCTTATAACTAGGTCCGGTTCGTCTAACCCACCAAGGTGTGAAGTGTAGAGGTAGGCCCTGAAGAGCTCCTCATCTATTTCCTCAGCCCTAACCCTACCTAGGGAGAAGTCCCTGGCTATCCTCCTAACAGCCTGGACTATCTCCTCACGACCGCCGTAGCATACAGCTACGTTTAGGGTAGCGTTGGAGTACCCCTCGGTAAGGGCCTCGACCTCCCTTATCCTATCTACTAGGCTGGGTGGTAGCATGTCGAGCCTACCGAAGAACTTAACCCTAATACCCCGGGACTCCAACTCCCCGCTGGAGACCACCTCCTCTATAGCCCTCTCGAGGAGTCTGTAGAGGTGCTCACGCTCCTCTACACCCCTCTTAACGCAGTTCTCGTAGGACATGGCGTATACGGTAACCACCTTAACCCCAAGTTTCCAGAGGACCTCCAGCACCTCCCTAAGCTTCCTGTAGCCGTACTCGTGACCCTCAAACGGGTTTAGACCACGCTGCTTAGCCCACCTCCTATTGCCGTCGGGGATTATCGCTACGTGCCTAGGTGGGGGCCTCGACCTTACCTGCTCCCACAGTAGGCTCTCGTAGAGCCTGTAGATGGGTCTAGCCAGGACCCCCAGAGGGCTCTCCAGTAGCCTAGCGAAGAGCCTAGCCAGCACGTGCAACACCTAGGTAACTATCTGCGTAGACCAACCGTTCCTAGAGCTACTGCAGGCACTTAGAGCAGTGGAGTTCCCCACATCACTCCTCAGTACTATAAGGCTCTCCGCAGACCCCACCATCCCGTAGTAGGATACTATCAAGGGAGGTAATAAGTGCTGCTGTTTCTCAGTAGATGGGCAGTTCATCGCCTCCCATTTCGTCAATTCCAGCTCCCCGCCATCTACCTCTCAACGGCTTCCCTACCGGCTGTCCCCAGCTACGGAAGTGTGTCACCACTAGTTACCTAGTGGTTCACCCCACTCCCTCCCGCTGAAGACGGGCCGGAAGTCCCCTCACCTAGTTCATCCACGTACCTAGAAAGCCTTATAGGCTTGCCCACACAGCAATAGAATACCTCACAGCACTAAAAGACTCAGACACCGGTAGATATAAACACTACTACAAGTAGACTGGGAATTAAACAGCCCGACTTCGGGTACTGCTGTGGGCTGTACCTCCTAGACTTACGGCTCCGCAGCTAGAGAATCGTTTGGAATATCCTAGCTAGTAGCCCCCCGTGCTTAACGGGGGTGGATCCAACTACTTTAACCCCTACCTCCTCAGCTGCTTTACTGAACTGCCTATGTGATAGCGTTACCATAACCGCTCTAACTCCTGGGTAGGAGTTCCTTAGTGAGGTTAGTACCTCCCTGTAGAAGCCCTCTATCTTCCTGATGTTGTGGGACCTGTACCCGTAGGGAGGGTTGGAGACTACAGCATCTACGTTAACTCTAGGGTGTGTGGATACCTTCGTGGAGTCCCCCTCGATCAGCCTTACCGCATCGGAGGTGTAGCTCGAGGCTAGGTTGGCCCTAGCTCCCTCAATAGCCTTCCAGCTGATGTCTATGCAGTAGGCCTCAACAGGGCTATCCATATCTACACCAGCCACTAGCTCCTCTAAGACATCCCTATCCACATCCGGCTCGTAAATTCCGAACCTCCTAAAGGCGAAGTCCCTCCTAAATAGGGCTATCGGGTAGTGCCTCCTGATGTGTACGAACTCTATCGGTATCGTAGCCCCACCGCACATGGGGTCTAGGAGGGTTCTAGTAGCCCCGGCGGAGTATACCATGGCTGCCGCTATCACGGGGTTTATGGCTGCTGGGTGGTTGTAGACCCTGTAGCCCCTCCTGTGTAGGGACCTACCCGAAGTCTCAACGCCTACTAGTAGGCTACTACCGCGGACTATCACCCTGAGAACTACGTCCGGGTTCTCCAGATCCACCGTAGGTCTGACCCCAGTTAGGGAGCTGTAGCTCTCTATAACCGCTGTACCGACCTCCCTAGCTACGTCTACACTAGTAAAGTCGTGTTCACCAACCCTCTCAGCTCTAACAGCAAAGCTCCTACCGGGAGCTAGGAACTCCCTATAGTCTAGGGATGAGGCTACGTCGCGTATATCCCTGAGGGTACCGAAGGAGGTGTTAGCTAGGACCACCAGAACGCGGGTGGAGGTCCTTAGGAGGTAGTTAGCTCTGTAGATATCCCTAGTGGAGGCCCTGAAAAACACCTTACCGACCGATACACCAAAGACCGGGAGCCCCAAAACCTCCGATACCTCCCTAGCTGCAACCTCCTCAATACCCGGAGGCATTATAGAGGCCAGGAGCACCGAACACCCCCACTAAACCCCTACAATGCGTTTAGGGTAGTTTCAGCTTTCATAACTACATGTGGTATTTACGCTTATGTGTCTATCTCGGAAGCTTATAGACTTCAGAGGCTTATTACTTATCGACGACCCCGGTTTTGAGAGTCGCAGGGCTGTGAGCCACTAAGTGAACTTTTAAGGGGAACCCTCGCCCTTCAGGGCGGGGAGGAGGTCAGTTGATGTTAGGTTCCAGCTTCCAGAATTCCTTTAAGCTGAGTGTAACCTTCTCCCCGCTCTCCCGGTCTACTAGGGTGACGGAGGACGTACCGAACTTCTCTACAGTGTACACCCTTCCCCGTAACTCTACCGTACCCCCGGAGCTTATGAAGTATACCCTAACTGAGTAGACGGCCTTAGACTTTCTACGCCCATCTCGTATTCTCGAGTCCTTCCACGTAGCTACTACGCGTACTACGTACTTCGACTCCACCTCCCTAACTATACTAAGTGCCGTGGCTTTATCGGCTACGTAGATATCCATACCCTCATCCACCTCCTTAACCTCTACCACACCCTCTGCATTCCTAAAGCTCTCGGCTATCTCGGTGACTAGGGCCCTCCCCCTCGGGTTACCGGCCCTGAGCTGTACTATAGCCTCGTAGCTCCTACTCTTTACGCGCAGGCACCTGGGGCAGGGCGACTTCCTAAACCTCAGCTCTACTGGTAGCTCTTGGACTACCTCAACCCCGCTTACCTCAGCGGAGAGCCTAACTGCAACTGTACTACCTAGAACCATAACCTCCAGAACTCTAATCCTGTCTAAACCCTCTACAACCCTACCCCGAGTTACGTACTCCTCAGCTAGCTCCCGGAGTACGGTCTCGACATTCTTATCAACGTACCTACCGTGCACTCTAATAGCTCCACAGAATGGGCACCTCTCCACCTCGAATGTATTGGGTAGCTCCACTAGCTTCCTAGTCTCTACTAGGCACCTAAGGCATAGCCCACCGACTAGAGGATTTCCAGGACCCTCGGTACTCCCACACCTAACACAGAACCTCCTCAGAGGTCTACACCTGCAGTAGGATTACGTAGGGGACCCCAGCAATCCTGAGGACGGACTCCGGGTGAGCTAGACCTACCTCAACCAACCTACCCACTATTACCTCCCCCACGGCCATGACGTTCTCGGAGGTCTCCGCGATGTGGAGGGCCTCGTCAAGCTCTAGTAGGTCTCCGCCGAAGAACTCCTCGTTGATCTCTAGGACTAGGTCCCCCTCCCTGAAGATCTTACCCAGTAGGTTCTCGTCACACATACCAACTACTTTCCGGAATACACCCCCCTCGTCTACCTCCTTAACCCTCACGTAGACCCTCAAGTCTACCACGCAGGCTTTACCGTAGCCTCGGCACCGCACGCTAAGCACTTAAGTACCCACACCTTACCTCCCTTCCTAAGCTCCGTCTGGTAGGAGCCGCAGGTTGGGCACCTTACGTAGAGCTCTAGGAACTTCTCGAAGAGCTTATTCAGCGAAGTCCTACTAATGTTCTGGTGTATTACAGCGTTACCGTCGCTATCCAAGCTCCCTTTAGCACCCATACTCTTCAGTAGGTACCTGAGCACTATCCTAGGGTCTCTGTTTATCACCTCGCAGACGTGCTTGAAGTTCTTCACCTTGGTGTGGGTACTGATGAACTCTACCTCCAGCGGAGGTATCTCTATAGGTACCTCAACCCGCTTAGACGGTAACCTCGAGTACAGCCTCTCCAGTAGTTCCTCGTAGTCGAGCTTGATCACGTCCTCACCCGCCCCCTACTACTCCGTAGGGGCCTTAAATTTCTCTGGAGGACCCCGTACTACTGCTCTTATAGACCTCTAGACCTCTGTAGGTGGGTGCGGGATGGGGGCGACCGTAGTATTCCACGGAGACTGCGACGGAGTTATAGCAACGTACCTATACATAAAGAAGTTCCTCAGGGATCTGTACCCCAGCCACATTAACCTAGTGGTAACCCACCCTTGGAGGGCCCACGTAGACCTGCAGAAGGCTCAGCCGGGGAGCGAGCTCATCGTACTAGATATAGCTCTTAACGATAGGATCTCCTCAGCTATCGCATCTATCTCCACTAGGCATCCCAAGGTAGTGGTAGTAGACCACCACGCAACCTCCGAACCCTTCGTGGGGAGGATCCAGAACTATGCTAGGGTAATATACTCCAAGTCCACCTCAACCCCTAGGCTACTCGCACAGTACTTCTCGATGCCTCTAAACCCCTACGAGAGTCTACTGGTCGACGTAGCCGATGTGTGTGAGGGTGAGGCACCGCCGTCTACTGACGATAGGTCTGCACTGGAGGTGGTGGACTCCATTAGGATGTCCGTAGCGTTTAACCCAGGTGACGTAGAGTTCATGAGACACCTCATAGACCTAATGATGAAGACTAAGAACATACACCAGGACGAGGTGGTTAGGACTAGAGCTAGGAGGGCTAAGCTACTATTATCCGGTCTCCTAAGGGTGATCTCAGAAGACTCCGTAGACTTCGGTAGGCTTAAGTTATCCTTCCTCAGTCTACCCGTATCCAGGGCCTTCGCAGGTCTTATAGGGGTGGCCGCGACGGAGCTATCCAAGGCGTATAGGAAGACTGTCGTACTGGTTAGGGAGGAGCAGGATAAGGTGGTAATAACTGTGAGGTCTGCCGAGAGGTGGGCTCTAGAGCTATCTAAAGCCATATCTGAGTCCCTAGGGGGTGTCTATGGGGGGCACGCAGAGGCCTCCTCAATAACCCTAGGTAAGGAACCCTTAGAAGTGGTAGTAGGTAAGCTGATTAAGTTGATAGAGCCCTTAATAACTAATCTGAGAGCGCCTAAATTAGGTGAGCTCAAGTAGTTACGTGGCGTCCAAGCTGGTCGAAGTTCTGCTAGCAGCTGATGTAGGTCCGGAGGAACTTGCGGAGGTCATTAGTAGGTGGTTTAGAAGGGCTACCATCGTAGTACTCTGCCGGTGCTCCATAGAGTACCGGGGTAGAGCATCAAGTAGGGCTGGGGAGGCGGTGAGGTTGGTGCTTCTAAAGCAGGACGGTACCGTAGCTGTACACGAGGCCTCTGGTAGGGACCCGGTTAACTGGCAGCCGAGGGCTGATGTTAGGGTTGTGGTTGCTGAGGATAGTGCCGTACTGAGGGCTACTAGAGATAGTCCACGCGAGGAACTTACCGTAAGTATACGTGGTAGGGCCTGGGTCACTGTAGCTAAGCTAGGGGATGTAGGCCTCCAGCTATTCGGTGGCGAGGACGATATCGTGAACGATATAGCCGGTAACCCATCTAGGTTCATAGAGGGCACTACCCTAGTAGCTAGGGAGGTGGGTACACCCTACGGTAGGGTGGACCTGATCCTTAGGGACGGTAGCGGTAGGCTCGTTATCGTTGAGGTGAAGAGGGGGAGGGCTGATGTAGATGCAGCACACCAACTAAGGCGGTACGTTGAGTACTACTCGAGGCTTGGGCTCGAGGTTACCGGTGTCCTAGTAGCTCCAGAGATAAGTGGTCAGGCCCTCAAGTACCTTAAGGACCACGGACTTAGGTACGTTAGGTACGTAGCTAGGGCCACCCCTACTGCGGGGTCTTCCTAATAAGGGCTAGGGCCCCCTTAAGCAGCTTGTACAGAGCCCTACACTCCGGCTTGGTCAGCATCGCCTTAGCTATGGAGTGCTTAACCGCGGCTACCTCATCCTGGGTTAGGTTGAGGACCCTACCGAGGTTCTCCACGTACCTCATCAAGATCCTGATGTAGTCGCTACCGCACCTCTCACCTACCACCACCTCGGTCGTACCCACCCTCATCAGCTCGTAGAGGTATACCGCAACTGCGTGGGATAGGTTGAGGACGTTGTAGTCCGAGGGTGTTACCAGTGTGGATATCAGGTCGCAGCTAGCTAGCTCAGCCCTCGTTAGCCCAACGCTTTCGCGGCCGAAGACTAGGGCTACCTTAGATCCCCTAGGCACCACCAGGGGGATGGCCCAGGGGCTGACGGCCTGCCTCAAGTAGTCGTCGCTAGCTCCGGCTACGGCTGTAGTGCATATACTGTAGTCCACACCCCTAAGGCACTCCTCCAGGCTTTCCAAGACCTTAACGGACTCTACTAGGTTGGCACCACCAGCTGCGAAGTTAAGTACCTCCGGATCCCTCAGGTCGAACTTAGGCTTCACTACGCAGATATCCCCTATACCGAAGTTCCTGCAGAGCCTGAGTATGTACCCGAAGTTGACCCTCCCCTCGGGCTCTACGAGGACTAGGCGTAACTCCATGGCTAAGGTTCCCGGGTGCTCTAGAGCTCGCTGTAGAGCTTGGTAAGGTAGTCTAGGTAGACTGCTGCCTGGACGTTCCTAGGTGGGTGGACGAACAAGTAGTACCTCTCCACTCCCTTAATCTCACTCACGATCCTCTCAACGAGGGATTTAACCGGGTCGAAGCCCTTAACTCTGTTCCTTACATCAGCGAAGTCCTTGAAGGCCTCCACCTGCCTCTCGTTTAGGATACTCCAGAGAGTCTTCTTACCTACCCCGGGGAGTAGTTCTAGGGTGTGGAACTTTATCGTTAGCGGGAGTGCTATGTTGAAGAACTTAACGAAGTACTTCTCCTTCTCCAGTACGAGCCTCTGCACAGCCTCAGTTAGATTAGACCTAGCTATAGCCGTTAGGTCGTCGTAGAGTATCGGCTCACCCCAGACGAAGGACACCTTATCCCTAAGCTCCCTCCTGGAGAACCCCACGTAAACCCTCTCGTTTATAGCTACCTCAACACCTGGCTTGGGGTGGAACTCTAGGAGGATGAAGTAGTCACACCCTATAGCCTGAGCTATAGGCCTCTCCCTGTGGGATGGGTGGTGGGTATCCGCTGGATTACCCCTAGGCATGAAGTCTAGTACTAGTGCGTACTCCTCCCTACTAACTAAGCGTCTCCAGTAATCCCTATCCCTATAACCCATGGTATCACTTGAGGGCTACCTACAGTAGGTAGACACTAGCTCTAGAACCTTGAGTTGGACCTCCTCAGGTATGTTCGCGGGCTCGAAGTTCAGGAGGGTCCTAAGCTCATCTAGGTTCTTAGGAGCTACGTCAACAATCATGGAGACAGTTAAGCCTTTTAGACCTAGCTCTAGGAGCTTACCGTAGAGTTCCTCAGCACTATCGCACTTCACCAAGGTCATGGCCAGCTCCATGGTCCTCTTAGCTATACCCTTAATCGGTAACCCCTTAGCCTCAGACTCTCTAAGCTTCTTTAGGGCTACAGCTAGGGGGATGTCCTTAACCTCCAGAATCCTCATGCCGAGGCCCCTAGCCTATCTGACTAGTCTGTGCAGGTTTGAGGTGTTCTGGGACTGTTATCACGATCTTCCTCTTATTGCCTAGGAATACCTCCACTAGGTAGGCCCTACCTCGCTTACCGATAATAGTGCCGGTCTTACCTACGTACCGCCTATGGGGAAGTGCCTCGTGTATAGCTGGGTTGGGGACTATATGGACCTTATCGCCAATCTTATACTCTATCATTAGCTGACCGAGTCTCGGTATTGCCCCCCTCTCTCTAACGCTCTTCCTGAAGAGTCTCCTCGTCCTGTGCCTTAAGCCCTGGGAGGCCTTTACCACTCCTCACACCCAGCTACCTACCCCTACTAGACTAGAACTTATATACCCCTACCTACGCCTACGCCCCCTACGTCCACCGGCGGGTGCTAGGTTTAGGAGGCTATCCTCGGATAGAACCCTCTGCTTGATTCCCTCCACAGACTTAGCTATATCCTCCAACCTCTCCCTAAGTCCACCGCTTAGCTTCTCCAGGAACTCCTTACCGAGTGAGGTAAGCCTAAGCTTTCTCCTCGGTGATACCTCTAGGAGACCTAGGTATAGTAGGACCCTCACATCCTCAAGAACCTCCCTACTGCTTACCGAGCTCCCAACTACCTGGAACTGGTAGCCGAGGTCCTTACCGACCTCGGACTTAAGTATGTAGAGGGAGCTGATCAGCCCCCTCTCGGAAACCTCACCTAAATTCCTAACCACCTCAAGTAGGGACACCTTCCTCAGGTCCCTGGATACGTCCTCCAATGTAGCGACAGGTCTAGTCACTATCTTAATCTCCTTAGATACCGTCTTCTCAGTCTTCTGAGACACCTAGGAGCACCCCTAGAGTACCCAGTAAAGGAGTTAAAAGCACTAGCTTAGAGTATGTGGAACCTACTTACCGGCTACAGTCAGCTTAGGTATGTAGACTGCCGGTACCCTAAACCTAGCGAAGGACTCCACAGTTGCAGTTAACCTTACCTCAGGGGAGCCCATAGCCTCGTAGATGTTACCAGCTATGACTACGCCCTTAACCGGGAACCTCTCCTCACCTCCCTCCACGTACACTCCGTTTGTTACCGTAGCGTTCAGCAGACCGCTTACGGGGTTAGACAACCACTCACCTATTGTTGAGTACACTACTATACCTCTCCTCAGGTCCCTAACCATGGACTGGAGGTCTCCGCTACCGGGTTCTACAAGTATATTCGTAATCCACGGAGTTGGCGGTGAGTAGGGGGTCTGCCTAAAGGCGTTGCCAGTCGACTCCCTCCTATCTATGTAGGCTGTGTAGGTATCGTAGAGGTACTCCCTCAGAGTACCCCTGTCGAAGACTATCTTCTTAGACGTAGGTACCCCCTCGTCATCAAAGCTCCTAGTACCTGTCAGCTCCGGGTAGGTACCGTCGTCTACTATGGTTAAGCTCTCGGATAGTACCCTACTCCCCAGTTTACCGGCTAGTGGGGACCTACCCCTCTGTACGGATTCTGCACTTACCGCCGGTACGAGTAGGGCCTGGACCACATTTGCGAATACCCTAGGTACTAGGACGACCTCGTAGGTACCCGTATCAACCCTCCTAGCACCTAGGGTCTTAACGGATACCTCAACAGCCCTACTCACAAGCTCCTCCGGATTGAACCTACCGAGGGTTGTAGCGGAGTAGAAGTCGTAGTAACCTGACTCCTCAGTACCGTCAACTGCCTTAATGCTTACGGAGACCCCCACCTCGGTATGCTCATCAACTTGAGGACCCCCGTGGCTACTGACTATAACCCTCTCGACGTAGGTACTGCGAACGCTTGCAGAGCTAGTGTACGCCCTCTTATCTATGTCCCTGGCCCTACCCAGTAGGTACCTAACCACCTCTATGAAGTACCCTACGTCAGGGCTCCTCAGCTTCGGGTCTATAACCCCCTCAACGGAGGTTCTACCAGTTTTCCTAGGTAGGGATACCCAGTTCGGATCCTCCGGGAGTGTTCTAACGACCTTAGCAGCCGCCTCAACTATGGGGTCTACGTCCTCAACCCTCGAGACCATACCTCCCTGAACTGTTACCCTCTTACCGAGTACTACCCTAACACCTACGTCTACCCTCTCACCACTCGTTACCCTCTCCAACCCCCTAATGGTCCCAACCACATCTGTTGTGGAGGACCTTACCGCGTATACCTCGACCTCATCTAACCCGTACCTACCGGCTACCCTTAAGGCCCTCTCAACTACCTCATGTATCACCCTAACCACCCCCTACAACTATCCTCCTAGTCCTTATGTGCGGACCGCCATCCCCAACCCTAACGATCTGAGCCCCCTTACCGCAGCCACCGAAGACGCTGGTAGTTACCTTAAGGTCCCTGGCTACTGCGTCAACCTCCTTCAGGGTCTCCAGTATGTTTCCACTTACTACCACACCCCTAACCAGCTCCACGGGCTCGCCGCTCCTAATGATGTAGGAGGGCCCTATACTGAACGTGAACGTACCTACCGACGGGTTTACCTGACCCCCCATAGCTCCCCTACCCCTCAGGTAGATCCCGTAGCTAATACCCTCGAAGAGCTCCTCAACCCTCCAGTCCCTGGGTTCTGCGTAGTAGTTTGTCTGCCTCACTAGAGTGTCGAACGAGACGTCCTGGGCCCTAGCGTTACCGGTAGGCTCCATACCGAGCTCGTAGGCGGTATCACGGCTGTTTAGATAGCCCTTCAGGACCCCGTTCTCGACTACGACGGTACGTCCCTTCGGTACCCCCTCGTCGTCGTAGGGTACCGGGTACCCTCCCTCAACCAACCCCGCGTCCACTATGGTTACCAACTCGCTCGCAACCCTCTCACCGACCTTACCGCGCAGTATCGAGGCCCCCGCAACTACCCCATCACCCTCACTGGCGTGTCCGAAGGCCTCGTGTAGCAGTAGCCCCACTACTTCGTTATCTACTACAGCTACGTAGGTACCGGGAGTGGGAGTCTTAGCCTGGGAGGCCTTGATGGCTAACTCGTCGATCTCCTCAGCGAACCTCAGCCAGTCCCTCCTCTCTATGTGCTCGAACCCCCCTATGTAGGACTCCCTATCCCCTACTCTCTCTATGATGGCCCCGTACCTAGCTACAGCTGTGTGGGCTAGCCCAACCCCCACTACATCTACCTCTACCTCGGTACCCTCACTTGCTACCACTATACGCCTATCCCTCTCAAGCCCTAGCCTGGTGACCGCGGACACTATACCAGCCCTCCTCATACTCGTGGTGTTAATCTCCCTAACTATGCCAACCTTAACCTGCGGGTCGACAGCGTGGGGGTCTACCTTAAACTCAACCCTGTACGAGGCCTTAACCGGCTTAACAGGGGCGAAGGACTTCCTACCGTAGCTACTGGCAACCCTAGCTAGGGATATAGCCCTATCGATAGCCCTGGATATACTCTCCCTATCTACAGAGGAAGTATAGGCGTAGCCAGTACCACCACCGACTACAGCCCTAATACCAACACCCCGCACAGTACTTATACTGTAGCCCCTCAGTACACCGCTATCATATACTACGAGTTCGTAGACCCTCTCCTGAAGCCTTACAACAGCTCCCTCAGCACCCCTCCTCAAAACCTCGTCCAGGATCTGAGTAGCTAAGTCCCTACTTAGCAAGCCTACCACCAGCATGACCTTGCGAGCTAGCAATAAATACCCAGCTCTGGTAAATCTAAGTCTACCTCTATACACGCCCCTACTTGGCGTACCTTTGTCTTCAGAGTCTGTAAACCCGCTACCCCCGCCCGAAAGCCACTAGTAAGATTTTCGGTGGAAATTCATACTGCCTAGGGTGAAACCACCTTAGCTATCTCTCCGCAGTTTAGAGCCGAGTTCCTATGCTAGTACCTAGGTTCAATAAGGTCTACTTAAAGCGTATTACAGGGAAGACCTACGGTACCGTTTTTATCCGCACCACTGGAGTTACCTTGGTGTGTATGCAGGTCTACGTTGGGTGCTGTGGTTTCTGCGTAGGTAGGTCTAAGTACTTCAGTACGTTTAGGACTGTAGAGCTTCAGGAGACATTCTACGACCTACCTCCCGTTGAGAGGTTGAGCTCCCTACGTAAGTTAGGTGGTGAGGGCTTCGTGTTCAATATGAAGGCCTGGCAGGGGGTTACCCACAGCCTAGACTCACCGACCTGGAGGAGGGCTAGGTCAAGGCCTCCGGAGGAGCTTAGGGATAGGATCGGGCTCCTAAGACCTACTAGGGAGAACCTCGAGCTCTGGGACGAGGTTGTCAAGAGGGCGAGAGCTATCGGTGCTAGGGTTGTAGTACTCCAGACACCGCCTAGCTTCGGGTTCTCGGAGGAGAACTTCAGGAACGCTAGGGAGTTCCTGCGGACCGTAGCTACTGGGGAGTTCGTAATCGGCTGGGAGCCTAGGGGAGACTGGCTCGAGAGGTTAGACTACGTTAGGAGGGTTGTGGAGGTCAGCGATAGGGTTATACATGTGGTGGACCCGTTCAGGTCGAGGCCCGCGGTGGAGAAGGAGGTGGGGTACTTCAGGCTCCACGGGATAGGAGGTGGGGAGGTTAACTACAGGTACAAGTACACCGACGAGGACCTCACCAAGCTCTGCGAGTTCGTTAGGGCTACTAGTAGTCGGGAGGTCTACGTGATGTTCAACAACGTCTGGATGCTCCAGGACGCGCAGAGGTTTAGAGATATCTGCCGCGACGTGGTAGTGTAGAGGCTGGTACCGGTGGAGGTCTGCGACTACTTCAGGTACCTGGAGCACACGGCTGACGTATACGTAGAGGTCTGCGCTAAGACCCTCGAGAGGGCCTTCGAGCTGGCCGCCAAGGCTATGTTCGAGGTCATGACGGATACTAGCAGGGTTGAGCCGGTACGTGAGTACGTAGTCGAGGACCGGGGCTTCGACCTAGAGAACGCCCTCTACAGGTGGCTCGAGGACCTCCTAGTGGAGTACGGTAGGTCCAACACCGTCTTCAGCGAGTTTAGGGTAGACTACGTCAGGGCTGAGGAGGGGGGCTACGCCTTCAGGGGTAGGGCCCTCGGCGAGGTCTTCAACTCTGAGAAGCACGAACCAAGGGTCGAGGTTAAGGCTGTGACCTACTCCCAGATGGAGGTACTTAACCTAGGCGACCGCTGGATACTTAGGTTCGTACTAGACATCTAGCGGGGGCCACCCGTGATCCGGGGGCTCCTGGGGCGCGTAGAGGTCGGTGACGGACTTCCGGTTAGGGTTATCGGGGTAATCAACGTCTCGCCGGAGTCCTTCTACAAGGGGTCCGTCGTAACGGACCCCAGGGCTATAGCTGAGGCGGCGTTGAGGATGGTTGGGGAGGGTGCCGACCTACTGGACATCGGTGGTAGGTCGACGGCCCCGTACCTACCCACTGAGGTACCGCTTGATGAGGAGGTCAGGAGGGTGACCCTAGCTATTAGGGCGGTGAAGGACTCAGTAGACGTACCCGTATCCGTAGATACCTTCAGGGCTAGGGTAGCTGAGGAGGCTCTTAAGCTAGGTGCTGAGGTGGTTAACGATGTCACGGGACTTAGGGGGGATAGCGATATGGTTAGGGTTATCAGGGAGTACGAGCCTTCACTAATAGTCTGCGCTAGGGAGAGGGTACCACACCACGGTAGCCCTATAGAGAGGGTTGTGGGGGCACTTAGGGAGACCCTCCAGCTACTAACCGACATAGGCTACGACCTTAGGAAGGTCGTGGTCGACCCCTGCATAGGTTTCTTCAGGTACGGGGACATGCCGTGGTACATCTGGGACCTAAGGGTACTGGCTAACCTTAGGGAGCTCAGGTCCCTGGGGAGGCCCATAGCCGTGGGGGTCTCCAGGAAGTCCTTCATAGGAGTTATAACGGGTCGGGAGAGACCTGAGGAGAGGCTCTACGGTAGCCTAGCCATGACCGCCGTAGCAGTACTCAACGGAGCCCACGTGGTGAGAACCCACGACGTAGCCGCTACGAGGGATGTCGTTAAAGCTATCGAAGGCTACATTAAGTACGGTCTTCAACTACCTCCCGGCGGCTAGTACCTGCCCTAGTTGGCTCAACGTGTACCGTAGCCTAGCGTAGCTGTTTCGAGCTTCATACCGGTTTATGCAGTTTGATGCAATTCCTCTGCTATTACTACTACGTGTACTCTTCTACCGTGTAGTGGCTTTACCTCGGGTTGGCACTTTGCCAATGGGTATAGGACTACCGCTCTACCCTTATACTTTATTACAGAGCACTTGGTTTCTAGTATGTAGGTGAGCTACCCTGTGAGGGGTGAAGAGCCCGCAGTTGTCGAGGCCCTGAAGGTGAGGGCTCTCCCCGAGGGTAGCTGTGACAGGCTGCTGGAGTTCCTGAGACTGTACCGTGATGCAGTTCAGATGGTCGTTGATAGAATTTGGGGTATCAGTGAGAGGTTATCCAAGAAGAGGCTTCACGGGCTGTTCTACGATGATTTAGTGAGACTTGGTTTCAGGGCACACCACGCTAAGGAGGTGTACGTATATGCTGATAGTTTAGTGGAGTCGGCTAGGGGTAACGGTGGTAGGAAGCCTGTCCTCAGGAGGCTTAGTGCTAGGGTAGATAGGTACGACTACAGGCTAGACCTAGACAGCATGACCCTAACACTGAAGCTACACAGCAACTACGAGGTTAGGCTAAGGCTAGTAACATCTAAAGAGAGGGTCGAGAGGTTCAGGGGCTGGAGTAACTACGAGCTAGTAGTTAAGTATGAGGATGGAGAGTTCTGGGTCTCGATATACTTCAAGAGAACCGTTAAGCTGTTGAAGCCCAGAACAGTTATGGCCGTTGACCTAAACTTTGATAATGTGACGCTAGCAGTGTTCACCCTTAGCGGTAAACCGGTGAAGCTGAAGAGGTTTAAGACGCCTCACAGGAAGGTACTGACCCACAGGATATGGATTGAGAGGATCCAGAGGAGATACCCAAGGTCTTGGAAGTTCATCAGGGGCGTTAGGAGGGCTATTGAGAGGCATGGCGAGAGGATTAGGAGCATCTCTTGGGACTACGCCCACAAGTTAGGGGAATTAGTAGCTGAGCTAGCGCTTGAGTACCGCTCATTAATTATCCTCGAGGATCTGGAGAAGCTGAAAGAGAACGGTAAGAGAGATAGGAAGTTTAACAAGAGGCTGGGGCTGTGGTTCTACCGTAGGGTGCAGTTCTGCGTTGAGTACGAGGCTAGGGAGAGGAACCTAGAGGTAGTTAAGGTCAACCCTAGGGGTACTTCCTCGAGGTGCCCTAGGTGTGGTGGTAGGCTAGCTGAGGGCGGATACAGAGTACTGAGATGCGGGAAATGTGGCTTCGTAGGCGATAGGGATGTTATAGCAACACTCAACCTGTACGGGAAGTACGTATCTAGGTACTCAAGATGTGGGGTCTCCGGGGTGGCCCTGAACGCCCCCAAGCCCGATGAGGTCCCGAGCGGGATGCGGGGGAACGGAGATGATGCGATGACCGCATCAAGCTATGTGAACCTATATGAGAGCTGAACCCCTCCCACCCTAGTTCCTCCCTAATCCTCCTCTCCACCTCCGACGCTACCCGGTGGGCCTCCTCCAGAGTTGTAGAGGGGTCCATCCTTACGTGTAACGTTACCTCGGTGTGCCCCCCGTACCTATGTACGTGGATGTGGTGTAGGTCTGCTACCTTACTGGAGGTACTGTAGACAACCTCCCTGAGTCTCTCGATCTCGTCCCTCGTAGGGCCCCTACCTAGGAGTTCCCTAGAGCTTGAGGTAACGAGCGATACGGCTGTGTAGGCTATGAGGCACGAGACAGCTACCCCGAGGACCCCGTCCAGCCACCAGAGCTCCCTGCCGAGGGCTATGCTTAGGGCTAGCAGGGCTGTTGCTATAGCATCGCTCCTGTGGTGCCACGCATCAGCTACTAGTGAGGGGGCTCCGTACCTCCTACCCAGCCTTAGGGACCAGGAGGCGAGGACCTCCTTAACTACCGTGGAGGCCGTTAGGGCCACTACGAGAACCCAGCTGAAGGCTAGGGGTTCGGCGGATAGTAGCTTAGCAACACTCCTCTGAAGGAAGTCGAAGGATACCGCCAGCAGCAGCGTACCTATGATAACGGTAGCTATGGCCTCGGCCCTACCGTGTCCGAGTGGGTGCTCCTCATCGGCCGGCTTATAGGACACCCGGAACCCGACTATGACGACAGCTGACGTTAGGGAATCCGACAGCGTATGGACAGAGTCTGCTACTACAGCTATGGAGTTGTGCTCTACGCCGAGTACGTACTTAACTATGAAGAGGGATGCGTTAACGACTATGGATACCGAACCCTCAAGAATGCCCGCCCTCCTCCTAGCTGCGCCCTCCGCAGACTGCCTAGCCATGCTGAGTCCCGCGGTCGACTCCTCCACACCTAGACCACAGTACAAGCTGATTTATGCTTGAACTACCGTAGAGCGTGGAGTCGGTATGGGGTGTCGCGTAGTAGCTGTAGTCTCAGGTGGTTTGGATAGTACCTGCTACTTGGTTAGGTGGTTGGAGAGGGGTTGCGACGCACACGTACTCACCTTCGTCTACGGGCAGAAGGGTGTGAAGGAGGTCGAGGTCCTCAGGGAGCTCCTGGGGAGGCTTGCTGGGCTCTCCAGGTCCAGGGGGTGGGGTAGGGTAGTTGAGCACAGGGTAGTCGACGTGTCGTTCATGAAGGAGCTCTGGAGGGGTACGCAGCTTACTGATGAGGAGGTTAGGGTCGAGTCCGGGTACGTGCCGACCGTAGTCGTACCGGTGAGGAACGTGGTCATGCTAACCATAGCCTCGGCATACGCCTACACAGTTATGGAGAGGGAGGGGGTTGAGAGGGTCTACGTAGTATTCGGTGCCCAGTACGACGATGTCTCACCTAGGGACGATACCTGGGAGCCTAGGTACCCGGACTGTAGCCCGGAGTGTATAGAGTCCTTGGAGACCTCCCTCAGGCTCTGCCACTTTAGGAGTAGTAGGAGGCTTGAGCTATGGAGCCCGAGTAGGGAGAGTTTGAGGAAGTACGAGAACCTATCCAAGTGCTTTACCCTAGTGGGGGACCTAGTCTACGAGACCTGGAGTTGCTACCTATCCGGTGAGTACCACTGCGGTAGGTGTGAGAGCTGTGTCAACAGGCATAGAGCCTTCAAGTTAGCTGGAATCCCAGACTGCACTAAGTACGAGAACCCGCCGGGACCTGCCGGGGAGTTCGCTAAGGTCGGTAGGTACTATGTACACGTAAGCTGTAGGGAGGCCTACAAGCTGTAATTGCATACCCCAGAACCCGTTTTTAAGAGCTTGCGAGAACCTCTACGTATGGTGAACGAGGCGCTCATTAAGGTAGTTGAGAGCGTTGTTAGTGCGGAGGGTAGGGCTGTAGCTAGGAGGAGGCTTACTAGCTCTGCGGAGTACATAGAGCTGGAGACTACGGGTTTCGCCGACCTCCTAGCTAGCTCGGTATCGGTAGATGTAGCATCGGCCAGTATCTTCGTTGGAGGTAACCCGGTGGGTGTAGCTGCACTCGCGGTAGTATCCTCCGGAGGACTCTACACCTACCCTACAGTACCGTCGGAGAACCTCAGCGGACCTCCCTTCCTATCGTCTCTCTACCTAGGTGAGGAGGTTCCTGGAGCTACCTATAGGTACGTGGAACTGGGTATACCCTACGTAGACGACCCCTACGTAGACGTAGGCATTATGGAGTCCGATGTTAGACTAGCCCTGGAGCTCTACGGACTGGAGCTGGCCCTCAGAACCCCGTACAGCTATGTAGTGGTCGACGGCCCCCTACTACCCAGTGCCAGGTATGTAGGCTCCGGCTACTGGTCCGATGAGCTAGCCCTATACGCTAGGAGGAGGGCTGAGCTAGTATCCAGGGCCGCAGCTGAGGGTAAGGTAGTTGTTGGGGTCGTTAAGAGGGTTAGGGCGGAGACCCTAGGGGTTGCCGGCACCGGTCGGGCGGTGGCCGTAGGACCCGAGGTTACGAGAGGTGGTATCGACGTGTACTCCTACTACATAGCACTACCCCACGAGAGCTCTACCTACGTACTAGCTAAGGTGGAGCTACCTAAAGCTGTTGTTGAGTCCCTCGGGAGTAGGGGGGTTAGGGAACTACTATCAAAGCTCTACACAGCCTCCTCGAGCCTAGGTATACCGGTACCCTACGGCCTTTACACAGCTGATAAGATCTCGAAGAGCTTGGTTAAGAGGATCCTAGAGCTTATAGAGCTCACAGCCAGGTCTAGGGGGCTCCTAGCAGTATTCTCAGGTGGTACCTACGAGTAACGCTACCAAGCGTATAGCTGAGCTGATCTCCGCAGCCTACTCCAAGGCCTCTAAACTAGGTCTCCTAGTCGGTAGCGTTAGTAGGAGGGCCTACTCCTCGTCATCGGATAGCGTTAGCAGGGTCTTCGTTGAGGTATTGCAGCAGACCTACTACGATAACGTAAACTCGTTCGATGTAGGTAACTACCTAGTAGCTGTAGACATAAGGACCCTGAAGGCTGTAGGACTTAGGATAACCTCGGTAAGGCGCTCCGACATAGCCTCGGAGATACCTACACCTCTAGCAGTATCCCTCGGTGTAAGCCCCGAAGGCCTTCTAGCCCCGATAGTGGTGGAGGCCTTACCGCTCCTAGACGAAGACGGGCTACCCTACCTAGCCCCTATAGAGCCTCAGTCCCCCGTAGTACTCCCCGAGGACCCCTCCCTGGTCTCGAGGATTGCCGGGCTACCGGAGGATGGTGTCGTCCTGGGACACCTACACACGGGGGCCTCGTCCGTTGCTGGGGGGAGGATAGCGGTTAGACTACCCCTTAGGGAGTTCTTTAAGCACGTACTGGTTATAGGGACTACAGGCTCCGGTAAGACTACCTTCATAAAGAACACCGTCTGGTACCTGAGGAGGAACTTCCCGGAGGTCTACGTACTGGTAGTCGACGCTGCGGGAGACTACGCACAGACGGTCCTCCCACCTACACGTAGACCCCAGGACTCCCAGGTTTACGGGGACGTGGGGGAGCTCGGACTTAGGAGGGTGACCGTACTCCTACCTGTATCTAGGGATGTTAAGAGCCTCGAGTACGTTGCTAGGAGGTACGTGGTCGAGAGGGTCTCAAGCATAGCTAGGGCCTACCACGGGGTTGAACCGGAGGTAAGGGTTGAAGTAACCTCAGTCCGCGGTACCCCGGTAGCTAGGGTTGTGGTCGGACTGGGTAACTACGGTGAGGTGGAGATCTCCATAGTACCCATAGCCCTCAGCTACCAGCAGGTCGGGGCTCACCTAGAGGCCCTCCCAGTGTTCTCTAGGCAGGCTAAGATATTCCTACGCCACGTCGTGGACTACATAGAGCAGGAGGAGGGTGGGGTTAGGAACTTCACCCACCTATCTACAGCCTTCACCTCAAGACGTAGGGAACTCGAGAGGAACCTCAAGATACATAGGAGTACCCTGGACAACATAGAGAGGGTCCTGAACTTCATAGCTAGCTCCGAGTGTGTCGACACCTACCTAGAGGGGGTCCCGGTGGGTATACCAGGTCCCGAACTACTCAGCGAGAACTTCGAGAGCCCCGTCATAGTAGACCTCGACTACGCTACTACTCAGGGACTCCACTTCCTCATAGCTAACCTACTAGCATACGAGGTCCTCAGGTCCCTGTACGAGTGGAAGAAGTTAGGTGGGGCTCTCACCAGACCTACGATTGTAGTACTAGACGAGGCCCACAGGTTCTTCCCCTCCGAGGGTACCTCAGCTGAGGAGGTAGAGATGCTGGCCGACTTCATAGCTAGGATAGCTAGACTCGGTAGGGCTAGGGGCCTTGGGATAGTCTTCAGCACGCACTCACCCAAGGACGTCCACAGGATCGTTATCCAGCTCTCAAATACTAAGCTGATATTCAGGAGCGAGAGGGAGTACCTGGAGATGCTCGACGTACCCAGCGAGTACACCCGGGTACTAGAGCTAGCACCGGATAGGGTAGCTCTCCTAAAGTCCCACGTAATTAGGTCTGGCTACGCACTACTCAAGACCTCCGAACCCCTACTAGGTCACTTCGATACCTCAACACTACTAACCCTGAGAGCATCCACGGGCCCCAGGGAGTAAGGCTGGTACGGAGTACGTGGGAGGATGGGGGAGTTAGGTGCGGAGCTTAGGGGAAAGACTTTTAGACTATCTTGCTGAGCCTATTGAGGATCTCCCCACGCGTCTTCGTTACTAGGACCATGTTCTCTATTCTCACACCGAACCTACCCGGTATGTAAACCCCCGGCTCAATGGTTACCACCATACCCTCCCTCAGTACTTCCTTAGATCCCTGGGCTAGCCTAGGCTTCTCGTGTACTTCAACACCAACTCCGTGACCTAGGGAGTGTATGAAGTACCTCCCTAGCCCGGCCCTCCTTATAACCTCCCTAGCTCTGGTATCAACCTCCTCGCTAGTGACCCCCTCCTTCACAGCATCCGTAGCCTCGTCCACAGCCTCCGCTACCAGTTCTAAGACCCTCCTAACCTCAGCTGGTGCTGGACCTACTAGGACAGTCCTAGTTAGGTCTGAGCAGTACTCCCTAAACCGCGCCCCTACGTCTATGGTTACCGGCTCCCCGCCCCCTATAACCCTATCAGTTACAGTTGCGTGGGGGTACGAGGAGTTAGGGCCCGACGCTACTATACTCTCAAAGGCTAGGCCCTCAGCTCCACCTAACTTAATCCTGTACTCTACAAGTGCCGCGATGGTCCTCTCGGTAGTACCTACCCTTACCTCACCCAGAACCTCCTCAACAGCCTTCTCGGTAATTGCTAGGGCCCTCCTCATCAGCTCTAGCTCCTCCGGAGTCTTAACAGCCCTCAGATCGGCTAGGACCTCCGAGAAGTCCCTAACCTCCACATCTAGGGCCTTACCTACTTCAGCTGATACCCTAGTGTAGGGGCTGTCAGACCCTACCCTCGAAACCCCCTCCGACTTCAGGAGCTTCGGGATGTAGGTGTGCGGAGGCTCCACGAGGGTTACCTCGAAATCCGGTAGGCTGTAGGTTGCGTACGGGAGTACCTCAACACCCTTCACATAGTTCAAGACCCTCCAGTAGTCGAGGGCGGGGGTTAGGGCCAGGACCCTACCATCCCTCCAGACTAGGAGGACAGTCCCCGAGGACCTAGGTAGTCCGGTTAGGTACGTTACGTTAGCCGGGGATTCGACCACCAGAACTTCTAGGCCGTGGAACTCCACCAGCTCCAGAACCCCGCGTACCTTCAGTAGGACCACCCAGTTGCGAACTGGAGGTGGGGTTAAAAGCGGTTGCCGTCCCCTAGATCTCTACGTACGCCTCGATCTTCAGTGGAGGAGCTGCCTCCGTAGTGAAGGCAAAGTCCTCATAGGAGAACCTCAGGTACTCCCCCCGACCGAGGCCTAGAACTCTGATAGGTCTGGCTAGAGGTATCTTAATAGCTCGGACTACTACAGGCTCCCTAACCTCACCTCCCTCAATCCTATACGCAACTTGCGGTACGATCCTGATCACACCCTCCTCTAGGAAGGCTGCTGCTATACCGTCAACTAGGAACCCCTTCTTGGTCTCCTCAACGAGCTCCTCTTCTCTCCAGTCACCACCACCTACTACTAGGGAGGTGTGGAGGGGTCTCGGTCTGTGGAAGAGTCCGTGGGCTGAACCGGGTGAGGACCTAGCTGCGTAGGCTGTTCTTATAGTGTGGTGTAGGTCTACTA
>Ga0326760_1000142_pt1 | contig 41060 bp, 51 predicted proteins | sample GCREP_S_FD_207668 | JGI IMG/M metagenome (GOLD analysis project Ga0326760, IMG submission 207668) | Hot spring sediment microbial communities from Geyser Creek Basin, Yellowstone National Park, WY, United States - GCR.EP_S | ecosystem: Environmental > Aquatic > Thermal springs > Near-boiling... | reverse complement strand
ATGAGTATGACCTGTAGGTAGCTCCTAAATCCATAACTACAGGTGTGTTAGGCTGTATAACATCACTACCTGGTAATGCGTGCGGGTAGACTGAATTAACACCTGAAGCTACTATAGTGTCGAAGGCTACACCATCAGCACCTAAATCCCTCATAAACTTCTCTAAAACCCCTACAACACCTAACTCAGTAACTCCATAGCTTAACTCATTAATAGTCCTCATCAAAGCCTCCTCAGATATCCTTAAAGCCTTACGAATAAACTCAACCTCATACCCCTCCTTAACAGACCTCATAAGCTGAATATCACTACTTACATCAACTACATCAACTGTTAATGCATTAACCAACCCGTATATGAGGTAGTTGATATAGTTTAAATCAATACCTAACCTACTAACACCTGATAACTTCTTCTTAACATAGCCTGTTAAGTCCTCAACATAATCTACGTAAGCCTTAACCGCATACCTACTATAGGGTACTACGTTAATATCCCGAGTACCTATAGATTTTGAAACCCTCTCATAATCAAGTAATGGGGTAAGTAACGTCACCTCATCACCAACAACTAACATTAACGTACCTGAAGGTTTAGGGACTCCTGTGAAGTACGTAATATTTGGTTGACCACATATGATTAGAGACTCCAGTCCTTTAGAACTCATCAACCCCTTCAACTTACTCATATTTGTCGTGTAGAGATCCATTGAAATCCTTAGAAAAAAGTGTTGGTTTAGTTAATATTTACTTAAGGAAATTACTTAACATATGCTTTCCAGAAGTAGACTTGCTCACCATCTATATGTACTTTATAACCTTCTAAACTTGCTGATGATGCGAAGAACCACTTCTGAGTGTATAGGAATATCCACGGTGCATCACGCCATATAATCTCTATAGCCTTCTTATAGTACTCAGCCCTCTTACTCTCGTTTAACTCAGCTAAAGCCGCCTCCAATAACTTATCAACTTCTGAGTTGTTGTAGTGTGCTGCTGCTAACCCTTTAGGAGTTGCTTGAGCTGAGTGGAATTGTCCGTAGAGTGTGAAGTGTGCATCAGCTACTGCAGGACCCCAACCCAATAATACCATATCGAAAGTCTTCTGATCTAGAGGTTTAAGTAGTTCTGCTACGAAGCTAGGCCAGTCCATAGTCTTTAATTCAACAGTGATACCGACCTTAGATAGGTATGCCTGTATAGCTTCAGCAACCTGCTTATCCATTAAGTACCTACCTGTCGGGTGCATAAGTACTACTTTAAATCCTTGTGGGTATCCAGCCTCAGCAAGTAATTGCTTAGCCTTCTCAGGGTTGTAAGTGTATGGAGGCATATCAGCATATCCGAAGAAGTGTGGTGGTAGTGGTGCGTTAGTCTTAATACCTAGTCCGTAGAGTACGTTCTTAATTATTGAGTCTACATCAACTGCGTAGTTAAGTGCTTGCCTAACCTTAGGATCCGCTAGAGGTCCTCTAGGAATCATAGCTACGAATATAATCCTATTACTAGTCGGTGTTAGTACTGTAAACCTAGCATCACCCTTAACCCTCTCAAGGTCTGTAGGTGGTAGGTTGAATGCGAAGTCAACATCACCTGCTAGTAAAGCTGCTAACCTAGTAGATGCTTCAGGAATTACTAACCACTCAATCCTCTTCAACACAGGTTTCTCACCCCAGTAATCGTCAAACCTCTCAATAACTATCCTCTTACCCTTCTCCCAAGCCACAAACTTATACGGGCCTGTACCGATGACCTCAGTGATTGTCTTATTACCGAAGGATGTAATAACTCCAGAGCTAGTTATGAGTAGGTATGCCCCTAACGCCCTAAGGAATACTGCGTATGGTGTCTTCATATACACCTTAACGGTATACTTATCAACTACTTCAACCTTCTCTATAGGGCCTAACTGACCCCTTTGAGGAACTCTAACTGTTGGGTCTAACCACCTATCGAAGTTAGCCTTAACTACGTAGGCATCAAGTTCTGAACCATCATGGAATTTCACACCCTTCCTAATATAGAACGTATATACCTTACCATCTGGTGATACCTCCCACTTCTCAGCAAGCCAAGGAATTACATTACCCTTCTCATCAAACCATACTAAAGTCTCATAACAATGCCTTAACACGTTGTAGACCATAGTGGTTGTCTGTGCATGAGGATCTACAGTATCTAAGTCAACACCTATAGCTACCTTAATAGTATCTTTTTTAGTTACGGTAGGTGTTGTTACTACTGTCGCAGTAGTTGGAGATGGTGATGTAGGTGTTGGTGTAGGTGATGGTTGTGGCTGTCTAGTTAGGACGGCAACACCGCCTATAACAGCTATCACGACGACAACAGCTATTATTATAGCTGCGGTCTTACTTAAAGCACCTTTACTTAACCTCATAGAGGTACCCCCTATACTAGGGAGTAGGGGTTTTTAAACCTTTAACTAATATTCACTTATGACCTAACCATCAAATAAAATTTAATCTAGTACTTATCAATAATAGTAAAAAATTAGTTGACGTGTTCATTAACTCTTATACAAGCAACTTTATGGTCTTCAGAAACCTCAATTAGTTGAGGTTCTACTGAATTACATTCAGGTACTGCTATAGGGCATCTAGTAACGAATCTACACCCTTTCGGTGGGTTTATAGGGCTTGGGGGCTCACCCATAGGTTTAAATCTTAAGTCTCTATACGCATTAGATGATGATATTATAGGTGATGATACTAGTAACATCTTCGTGTATGGGTGTTGAGGATTCTTGAATATGTCTTCAGTCTTCCCAACCTCAACTAACTTACCTAAGTACATGACAGCAACTCTATCAGAGATACTCCAGACTAACCCCATATCATGGGTTATGAATATAACACTTAACTTAAACATATCTATAACGTCCATTAGTACGTTCATTACTTGAGCTCTGACGGATACGTCTAAAGCTGATACTATCTCATCAGCTACTAATACCTCAGGTTCTACAGCTAATGCCCTAGCAATAGCTACCCTCTGCTTCTCACCTCCTGAGAGTTCGTGGGGGTACTTAAGTAGGTGGTCTTCAGAAAGTCCTACAGCTCTTAATAGTCTTAATACTTCACTCAACACTTCAGACTTACTTAGATTAGGCTTTTTAGTTAGTATAGCTTCTCTCAATATGTCGAATATCTGCATTCTAGGGTTTAAACTACTATCAGGATTTTGAAATACTGCCTGGATCTTATGTCTTACCTCCCTCAACGAGTTACTACGTCTGAATATGTTATGACCTCTGTAGAGTACTTCACCTGAGTCAGGCTTTATCAGACCTGCTACTATCCTACCAAGTGTTGACTTACCAGAACCACTCTCACCAACTAATGCAAGCACTTCACCGCTACGTAATTCTAAGTCTACACCATCAACAGCTCTTACATAGACCTTAGAGAATAGTCCAGAGTATAGTGGGAAGTACTTCCTAACATTAACTACCTTAACTACCTCCTCCATCACTACCACCAACTAATAAGCATGAGACATACCTACCATTAACATTAACTAATTTAGGATCTACTTGAGAGCACTTAGGTAATACGTACGGACATCTAGGATGGAATCTACAACCTGGTGGTGGGTTTATCAGACTAGGTATTGAGCCCTTAATCGGTGTAGGCCTCCTCTTTCTCTCATACCTCAATACTGAGATTAATGCCTTAGTATACGGGTGTAAGGGGTCTTTATAGATCTCATAAGTCTTCCCAACCTCAACTAACTTACCAGCATACATGACTGCAATCCTATCAGCTATCTCTAACAGTAGTGCTAGGTCATGAGTTATGAAGACTATTGAAGTATTTAACTCCTTCCTAATCTCATTAAGTAGTTCAACGATTTCTGCTTGAATAGTTACATCTAGAGCTGATGTTGGTTCGTCAGCAACTATTAACTCTGGCTTCTCAGCAATTGCCATAGATATTAACACTCTCTGTTTCATACCACCACTTAATTGGTGTGGGTATGAGTAAACCCTCCTCTCAGGATCACCAATCTTAACAGCTTTGAATAAGTTAATGACTTCATTAAGATACTTAAGTATTTTACCACCTCTATGAGCTTCAAAGACTTCACCAACTTGAAAACCTACAGTGTATATCGGGTTTAAGTATGTAACTGGGTCTTGGAATATAATCCCTATCTTCCTACCCCTAATACTCCTTAACTCATCATTACTTAGTCTAAGGATATCAATACCTCTAAATAATACTTTCCCAGATATTACCTTAGCTGGAGGTCTTAATAACCCAGCTATAGTTAGAGCAAGTGTTGATTTACCAGAACCACTCTCACCAGCAATTCCTAAAATCTCACCTTTAAATACATCTAGGTCTACACCATCAACAGCTTTAACAGTACCTTGAGGTAATTCGTAGTATACTCTCAAACCTAGTATCTCAAGCACCTTCTCCACAATTAGAACCTCCTAAGAAACATCCTTGATTTAGGATCTAAAGCATCTCTTAAACCATCACCTATTAAGTTAAAGGATAATGCTGTTATCATGATGAATAATCCTGGGAACACCACTATATGTGGAGAGCTAAAGAGATATACCCTACCAGTACTTATCATAGCACCCCACTCAGGTATTGGTGGAGGTACACCTAATCCTAAGAACCCTAGAGCTGATGCTAGAAGTATTGAGAAGCCTAGATAGTAAGTTGTCTGTACGATAATAGGTGATAATACGTTAGGTAATACATGCCTAAACATTATATACCATGAACTCTTACCAAGTAGTTTAACAGCTGCTATGTAATCCTCATTAACTACTTGAAGAACGACACCCCTTACCAACCTAGTATATGTTGGGAATGTACTTATTGATATAGCTACTATCAAGCTAAGAATTCCAGGACCTAAAGATACCATGAGAGCAATTGCTAGTAATACTGTAGGGAATGCTAATGCCACATCAACAACTCTTTGAATTACCGTATCTATACGTCCACCGAAGAAACCAGATATCAGGCCTAAAGTACTACCTATTATTGAACCAAGTAATACTGAAATAAATGATATACCTATAGTATACCTACCACCAACCATTAACCTACTAAGTATGTCTCTACCTAACTCATCAGTCCCTAATAAATGTTTAAGTGATGGTGGTTGTCTAGCCCTACTTAAGTCAAAGTCGTATGGGTTGTAAGGAGTGTAGAATAAACCTACTATCACTAACCCTATAAGACCTAGTAATACGTATAGTGATGTATATGCAACCCTATTAGATTTAAACACTTCCCACATAGCAATTAACTGTTTCTTCCTAGCTTCTGAAAGATTCTTAAGTATTAACTCATTCTCCATAATACATCCCTAATCCTAGGATCTACATATGCGTAGATAACATCAACAACTATGTTTACAATTATGAATACTAATACCATGAAGAGTATTATACCTTGAACTAATACGTAATCTCTGAAGAAGATAGCGTCTATTAGTAATGAACCAATACCAGGCCATGCAAATACGGTCTCCGTAATTACAGCACCACCTAGTAAGTTACCTACTTGAAGACCCATTATCGTTATTATAGGTATTAAAGCATTTTTAAGTACGTGTCTCGTAATCACTATCCTGTCTTTAAGTCCTTTAGCAAGAGCTGTTAATACGTGATTACTGCTTAACACCTCAATAACTGAAGACCTAGTAATCCTAGTTAAATTACCCATTAAGACTAATGATAACGTTATAGCTGGTAAGATTATATGTCTAGGACTATCAGCACCACTTGAAGGTAGTAATTTCAAACTAACTGAGAATATGTATATGAGTATTAGAGCTATCCAGAAAACAGGTGTTGAAGCACCTATTAATGATATCACAGATGCTATGTAGGAGGTCTTAGATTTAGGTCTTAAAGCAGATATTATACCTAATGGTAATGCTATAGCTATAGCAATAGCCTCAGCTACTAATGCTAGGATTATTGTGTATGGTAGTCTAAATAAGATCTCATTAATAACTGGTGTACCGAATTTTATAGATCTACCGAAATCACCTTTAAGTACAGCCGTTACATAATCAATAAATTGTGTATGTATAGGTTTATTAAGACCTAACTGCTCTCTAATCCTCTGCACATCTTCCTCAAGAGCTTCAGGCCCTGCTATAAGCCTAGCTGGATCTCCAGGTAGTACACGGACTAATATGAAGATAAAGAGTAAGGCACCTACGAGTGTAGGTATTGAGTGGTACACCCTCCTGACTAGGTATCGTACTAGCGTCATCAACTATCCTAAAGTTATTTAGGTAGGGGTTTAAAAACTTATACGAATAATTCTTAATGTACGAAGAATTACGTAAACAGTGATTTAATAACATATACATGATTATAAAAATCATTTGATTAGACTTAATCAGTAGTAGAAAGTGTTTGTGAAGTTATGTTCTACTAAACCACCTGTATTCTTAAAACTAGGACATACCTTAGATATAGGGCATGAACCACTTACCTCACATGTAGGCCTCTCCCTACTACAGTACTTCCTACCGAAGACCCATAAGAAGTCATCGAGGATATCAGGTTTAGTACTGAATACCCTACACATCAACTTATACGCATACCTCACCTTAAACCTTAACCTAACATCCTCATCCTCAGTAAACTCAACCCTATTTAAGACCTTAGAAAGCGTACCACTGTCTAACTCTATAAGTCGTAGACGTAATGCTAACCTGCTTAAGTGGTTATCTACAGGTACTTCAACGTTTTGAGGGTCTCTAACCTCTAACAACCCCCTCCTCATAACGAACTTAAGGAATAGGAAGAACTTCTTCTCTACAGGGTCTGAATAAGCTTTAAATACCTTGAATAAGTCACTTAACCCGTTCTTGTATGGATGCCTTATATACCCTTCAGACCTCCTCAGTAATTCAGTTACAGAACCGTTGAAATACTTAAGCAGTTTTAACGCAGCATCCCTCAATAAATCAGCTCTAGTACTTGGGTCCCATATAACTACGTTCTTCGACGTCCTCAACCATTTAATAACGTCTTCAGTAGTTATCCTAGACATGTTCTTAGGGTTGAAGAAGTCTGGGGATTCATCATATCTTAACTTCCCTAACCTATACAGTAGGTCTGCCCCGTGGTAGAGCTTACCGTTGATGTAGTCCTCGAAGACAGTACCTCTTGAAGTCCTATGATCTATTGATACCATGAAGAAGAAATACCTTAGGACTTGTTCTGGGTCGTCACTTCTTGATGGGTAGAAGTTAGGGTCTGTGAAGTCCTCTAAATACGTCACAACCCTATTGAATACCTCCTCTATAACCCTACCAACAACACATACCTGACCTACGTTAACAACTACATACACGATTTAGTGAATTTCATGAGAGATTAAAAACGTTTACCTACGTAATTTTACGGGTTTAGTTATGGTTGGCCCGGTAATCATTAGGGCTAAGAAGGGTGATATAGCTGAGAGGGTTATAGTTTGTGGTGATCCAGCACGTACTGAGCAAGTAGCCTCACTACTTGAGAATCCTAAACTGGTTAATAGTAATAGAGGTCTACTAACGTATACCGGTACTTACAGAGGTACGTCGGTGACGGTAGCTACCCACGGTATTGGAGGTCCTTCATCAGCTATAGTTATTGAGGAATTAGCTATGTTGGGTGGTAAGGTATTCGTTAGGTTAGGTACCTGCGGTGCTATGGTTAAGGGTTTAGGTATTGGTGATGTGGTCATACCTACAGCTGCAGCTTATAATCAAGGAGGTCTCTTCTATCAATACATAAAGGAGAACATATGTATGGCTTCAGCACCTCATTACGAAGTACTTAACGCTATAGTTGATGAGGTTAGTAAGTCAGGTGTTAAGTATGTTATAGGCCCTGTAGTAAGTAGTGATGCTTTCTACGCTGAAGACCCTGAATTCGTTAGGAAATGGACTAGTAGGGGTATAGTAGCTGTTGAGATGGAGTGTGCCACAATATTCACGTTAAGCCTTATGAGGGGGTTGAAGTCCGGTGCCCTACTACTAGTTAGTGATTCATTAGTTGAGGAGTTAGGGTTCGCAACAGCTGAGGAATTACGTCGTTATGTTGAGAGAGCTGGTAAGATAACCTTAGAAGCTATTACTAAGGTTAGGGTTTAGTTGAGGTTTAGTTAAGCATTAACACCAAAACATTTATTTATTTTTAACCTGTAGTATTCGGGCTCGATCAATGCGTAAGTTAGTAGTAGTCTTAGTAGTAGGGCTACTACTAACAACTACTACCTACTCACAACCCTATAACCCAGTAATTAGTAGGGATAGACATGTAACTATAGTTGCTGTTACTCAACTACCTAACGGTAGCTACGTCGGTGTTACTGCAGAACTCTACGTTAGGATTACCTGCCCAGGATCAGGTCATGTATATGTTGAGACCCTACCCTTAAGTGAGTTAGACCTTCAAGCATCGACTAGAGTAGCTGCTTTAGTAGCTAGTAGGGTTGCAGGCATAGACTTCAGAGCCTGTGATTACTACGCATCAATAACTTCAGACTCCCCAATAGTTGGTGGTCCTAGTGCTAGTGGTGTGACTGCAGTAGCCTTCGCAGCAGCCCTACTCAACCTACCGTTAAGGAGTGATGTAGTTATGACTGGTATGATAATGCCTGACGGTAGTGTAGGGCCTGTAGGAGGTCTTAAAGCTAAGCTTGAAGCAGCTGCAGGTATAGGTGCTAAGAAGTTCTTAGTACCTTACGGGCAGACACATGATGTTGAGTACGTCACAGTTACTGAACGTAGGGGTTCTGTAGTTATCTACAGGACTGAACAGGTAGTTGTAGATTTAGTAGATTACGGACGTAGGTTAGGTGTTGAGGTAGTACCAGTAGCTAATGTCTTCGAAGCTCTTGAAGTGTTTAGTGGTGGTGTCTATAAGAAGCCAGTAACTAGTGAGGCTGTAGCACTCGTTGAGGGTATGCGTTCAGGGTTAGACCCGATATTTAAGGACTGGGTTAGTAGTATTAAGTATGAAGTTAGTAATTACTTAAGTGCTGGTGACTCTATAAGGAGTACTGCCTTGAAGTCATTAAGTCGTAGTGAGGCTGCATACGTTAACAACCTACTCAACAATATAGAGTCTAGGATTAACGACTTAATAACTACTGCTAAGGGTTTTGAGGGTAGGGGTTTACTATACGCAGCTGCTTCAACATACTTCCAAGCCCTAATATATGTTAAGTGGCGTTACTACATACTTAAGTCTATAGTGGATAGTAGCTACTTAAGAAGTACTACATACGATATCAACTCAACAATTCATAAGTTAATTGATGAAGTCCACAACTCCGTCAGCAGGAACATCAGTTTAGGTGATGTCAGTGTATTAGCTAATGTGTTGGAGAGGGTTTACGACGCATACATATACTTGAACAACTCCTTAAGTTCTCAAGGGTTAGAACAAACCACTTACTACTTAGCACTTGCTGATGCTAGAGCATATACTGCTAGACTATGGCTTAAACTACTTGGTAAGGGGTCTGAACCCAGTAAATATATATCTGTTAATGATATTAAGGGCTTAGTACTCACTATAGAGTTACTGACTCGGAACATCTACGCATACATACTAGCGTTCTCAAGCAGTGTATCCATACCCTCAGATATATTTAATGAGGCGTATATGAGGTACTCTTTAATGAATAGATTAGGTAATGACTTAGATAAGTTCTCAGTAGGTCTGAGTACGTTAGGTTATATGTACTTAACATTAGTTACTACGTTCGTTAACAACTATAACGACTCAGTTAAAGCCTTAAACAACACTATACTATCAACTCTAGAGTTTCTAAACACTTCAATACCTGTAGATACTGTAGTCTATATGGAGTTAGCTAATGCGTATTCTTCAGACCCTCAATACCAGACATACATGCTGGCAAGACTATCAATGCTCCTCTCAACATATCTAAACCTAGAGTACGTAGGTAAGCAACCACCCATGACACAGACTGAAACCACAGTAACCACAATCACTAAAACAGTAGTAATTACTGAGACAGTAACTACTACGGAGAGGGTAAACACTACACAACCATACATCAGCAACTACAGAGGTGACCTAACCACTACGTTGATATCAATATGCGTAATCATAATCCTAGCCTTAGCACTACTCATAACTAAAACACCACCAGGACAAAACACTAAACACACCACAACGTAGAAGTTATCTACACAGTAGTTCTTATAGGGGTTATTAGTTGGTTAAGGTCGCATACTACGCTGATGGCTCCCCACCCTGAAGGACGAAACCTCCAACATGCGGTGAGGAGGTAGACTCCGGTGTAGTACCTATAGAGAATTCTTTAGAGGGTATTAACCTGACTAAGATTGAGTCAAGACCTAAGAAGGAGGTGTTATGGGAGTACGCATTCTTCATAGATTTGAAGGTCATAGATTAGATAAAGTGTTTAGAAGCTCTTAACCCCTTACGTAACTACGTACCGTTTATGAAGGTATTAGGTTCATACCCTAAAGCTACTTAGAAGTAATTTATCAGTAGTTAACTTACTGATTACTAACGTAGTAAATGTTTCTAATTAGGCTTAGGTTCGGTTTATAAAGTGTTTATAGATGCTCATGAACTTCATGAAAATTTTTAAACACTGCTTTTAGAATGTTAGGAGGGTTTCGTGAGTGTAGGTAGGGGTGCTAAGCTACTCTTAATAGCTATAGCTGTAGGCTTCGTAGTAGGTATCCTCTTCGGATATACTGTAAGTGTTACCTTACCTAAGGATACCCAGACAGTACTAGCTGATTGGTTTAAAGCTCTAGGTGATATATTCGTACGTTTAATTAGGGTTGTAATACCGTTACTGATATTCTTCACCATAGCTGCTGCAACATCATCTATAGCTAGTGCTAAGAAGTTAGGTAAGGTCTTAGTCTTAATCTTAATAGTTTATATAGTGACTTCAGCATTAGCTGCTTTCTGGGGTGTGTTAGCAGGTCAGGTGTTCGCTCCAGGAGCTTTAGTAGGTCTTCAACCACCTAAAGACTATAAACCACCTACACCGCCGTCAGGTGTTGACGTACTACTATCATTCTTCCAGACAGACTTCAACTCCTTACTAACTGTTGGTGGTTCTATGACTACGATAATATTCGCTATAGTGTTAGGTGTTGCTGTAGTGTTACTAGGTGATGAGGGTAGGAAGGTCTCTCAATACCTATCACTAGCTTCTAAGGTCATGATATCATTCGTTAGGGTTGTCATGTATTACGCACCTATAGCTGTATTCGCATATGCTGCATGGCTGATGATTAGGTATGGACCTGTTATGTTAGGTGCTTACGGTAAGTTCTTACTAGCTCAATACAGCCTCACACTACTCCACTTCTTCATCATCTACTCAATACTCGTAGCTTTAGGTGGTTTAAGCCCTGTAAGGTACTTTAAAGCTCAGTCAACACCATTCCTGATAGCCTTCACTACTAGGTCTTCAGCAGTAACCCTACCGTATAATATGGAGGCTGCTAAGAAGATGGGTGTACCTGATGAGTTGTTCGGGATTACATTACCTATAGGAGCTACTGTGAATATGGATGGTACAGCACTTTACCAAGCATTAAGTGCTATGTTCGTAGCCCAACTATTCGGGATAGCTTTAACACCCTACCACATATCACTAATAATACTTGCTGCTGTGATAGGTTCTGTAGCTACTGCAGCAATACCTGGTGGAGGGACTATAATGTTAGCATATGTATTATCAGTTGTAGGACTACCGTTAGAAGGTGTCGGTATAATGTTAGTTATAGACCCTATAGCAGATGCTATTAGGACAGCAATAAACGTTTCTGGAGATAACGCATGTACAGTATTCATAAGTAGGTTCTTAGGTTATAAGTTAAGTCCTCAGTAAATCAATACTTTTTAATTATCCTATATTATATAGGTGGGTTGTTACTACTGCTCCTCATTCTAACCTTATTAAGTAATTCTACATACCATTGAGGTAGTGTGGGGTTAGTTACGACTCTATCAGGTGTGTAGGGCCTTAAATCTATGACTGGAGTACCGTTGAAGAGGTCTAAACCCTCAACGTAGAGGAACCTACCTTCACGTCTTACAAGTCTAACTATAGTTATTGCTATTGGGTTAGGCCTATGTGGTGAGTCTGTACAGAAGACACCAACCGTAGGTATTTCATCAATACTTAAACCAAGTCTTAATAACCTCCTAGGTCTAACCTCAAGGACATTCCTTAACTCATCACTTACTTTATGTAGGTACGTTACAACTATTAAATGTGAGAATCCGTCAATACCTTTAAGACCTCCAGCAAACTCCTCGAAGACCTCGATAACACCTGGAACACCTGTTAAGGAGTTCCTGACCTCATCATCACTTAAGGATGTATGGATCATACCTATAGGTCTTAACCAGTACTTAACACTCATTAAGACCTCACATAAACACTATATTAAATTAAGGTATTAATATTTAGGTGCTTTAACGTTGGATTTAAGGACCATACTTAAGAAGTTATTAGCTGGTGAGTTAAGCATTGATGATGCTGAGAGGTTAATTAAGTTATTAGCTGTTGAGGACTTAGGTAACGTAGTCTTCGACATTAGTAGGGAGTTACGTAGGGGTATTCCTGAAGTAGTCTTAGGTGAGGGTAAGGACTTAAACACGTTATTAAGTATTGCTAAGAGTTTAACACCTAAGTTAGGTAGGTTGATAATATCTAGAGTCCCTAAGGAACTACTAACACAACTTTCTGAGGAGTTAGGTAAGGAGTTCTCAGTAAGTACCTACAGTAGGTGTGGGTTAGTAGTAGTTAGGGATAGGGGGTTCAGAGGTGAGTTACTGAGGTGTAGGGTTGCTGTAGTTACTGCAGGTACTGCCGACATACCGGTTGCTGAGGAGGTTGAAGCAGTACTTAAGGAGTTTGGGTGTGAGGTGCTTAACATCTATGACGTAGGTGTTGCAGGACTTCAAAGAGTTATCAACGCTGTTAAGAAGGTTAAGGAGTTTAACGCTGATGTAGCTGTAGTCATTGCTGGTAGGGAGGGGGCATTACCCTCAGTAATATCATCCTTACTAGACATACCTGTAGTTGCTGTCCCAACATCACATGGTTACGGATTCGGAGGTTCTGGGACTTCAGCACTTATGTCAATGCTTCAATCATGTTCTTTAGGTATTGCAGTAGTTAATATAGATAACGGTGTCGGTGCAGCACTATTCACAACATTAATATGTAGACGTATTAGTTCTGTGAGGGAGTCCTGTGGGTAGGGTATTAGTTGTAGACCCTACATTAGCTGGTGTCTCAGGTGATATGTTAGTAGCTGCTTTAGTAGACTTAAGCGGTAAGACCTCAGTACTGGATGAGTTGTCAAGGTCGTTAAGTAAGTTACCACATGTTAAAGAATTCAACGTAGTTGTTGAGGAACGTACCGTTAGTGGTTTTAAGGCTAAGTATGTGGGGATATCATTAAGTGAGGTTAGGGAGCATATCACTGGTAAGGACTTAATCAACTACCTCGAACGTGTAGGTAGTGACTTAGGTTTGAATGAAGATGTTATGAAGTTAGCTAAGGATGTACTGATTAACCTACTTAAGGCTGAGGCATCAATCCATAACTCAACAGTCTACGACGTACACCTCCATGAGGTAGGTTCTGTAGACACTATATTCGATGTATTAGCTACCCTCACAATACTAGATGACTTAGGCTTACTTAAGGGTAGGAGGTACTCACTACCAGTAGCTGTAGGTGGTGGTTTAGTAAGGGTTGAGCATGGCTTAATACCTAGTCCAGCATATGTGACGTTAGAGATACTTAAGTTAAGGAATTACTACGTAGTTGGTGGACCTGTTAATGAGGAGTTAACAACACCTACAGGTGCTGCATTACTAGTAACTCTATTCGAGCCTGTGAAGTACTTACCGTTAATGAGTGTTGAAGGAGTTGGTTACGGCTGTGGTAGTAAGGTGTTTAAGGAACTACCGAACATCGTTAGAGTGATCTTAGGTACTTCAGATGAGTTGAACATGTTAAGCTATGATGATGTATACGTACTTGAGACTAACGTAGATGACGTCACCGGTGAGGTCTTAGGGTATGTGGTGGAGAAGTTATTGAGTCTAGGTGCTTTAGACGTAGCTATAATACCTACAACTACTAAGAAGGGTAGGCCTGGGCATATAGTTAAGGTTATATGTAGGGAGGAGTTAGTACCTGAGTTAACTAAGTACTTAGTTGAGGGTTTAGGCACATTAGGTGTTAGGGTCTTAAGGACTAGTAGGTATGTAGTTCCTAGGAGGGAGGTTAGGGAATTAAGTATTGGTGGTGGGGGTAAGGAGTTTAAGGTTAGGGTTAAGGTATGTATGGATAATCAAGGTAATATCGTTAGGGTTAAACCTGAATTCGATGATTTGAAGAGGGTGTCTGAGGAGTTAGGAATACCGATGAGTAAGTTAGTTAGTGAGGTTTTAAGGAGGATTAACACTTAGTTAACGCTAGATTACGTATTGGAATAACCCAACTACTACTAGTACTATAGCTGATGCTATCAGAACACCTAACTCTATAGCTATTAACGACTTAAGCTTGTTGAAACCCATGATGAAGACTATTAACGAAGCTGTCCAAGCACCAGTTGCTGGTAGTGGTATTGCTACGAATATAGTCAACCCTATAAGCCCCTTCCTCTCTACCTTAACACCCTCCCTCCTAGCACGTTCAAGTAGTTTAACGTACGTCCTACGTATAGTTGACGGTACATACCTTAAATTCCTGATCATAGAGTCTAGATAGTTAAGTATTGATAACGCTATAGGTGCTACTAGTAAGTTCCCGATAACAGCTAATATTACAGCAATTACCTTCTTACTAAAATCGTTAAACAGTATTAACGCTAACGGTATTGAACCCCTAACCTCAGCTACTGGGAGTAACGATGTTATGAAGACCATGACGTAACTCACTACATCCTGCATTAACCAGCCCTACAACAACTCACTATGTAATTACCTAACTCCCTAAATGATAACCCGTGAATCGTTCCGTTAACCTCCTTACCAAACCTCTCTAACACCTCAACAACATCATCTATACGTACCCACTTAAGCCTAGCCTCAACATCATATATTAACGTGTTTGGGTATGTGAAGAAATCACCAGTTATTAAGATACTTTCTAAAACATCTTCGAACACCTTAACATGAATCCTTAATAACCCTGCAGGTGTTTTATGAGTACATACCCTATTAAATCCTGAACCCCTCCTGAATCCGTAGACCCACTCATCACTCCTATACTTCTTAATGACTTCCTCCAACTCCATCAACTCCCACTCATTTAAATCACCATCAACTAAATCAACGTTTAATACCTCCTTAACAGCTTTCTTAAACGCTATCACTACATCATCTATTGATGGTTTAAAACCTAACTCACGTTTAACTGTAGTTAACCTCTCCTCAAAACTCTTAACTACCTTATCACTTAGCTTCTCAATAGGTAGTTTCAGTAGTTTAAGCATTAATTCTACGTTGAAGTCTAGTAGTACAGTACCGCAGAATAGTACCCCATCATATTCTGTATATATCCCTGTCCCAGATATCTTACGTCCGTTAACCTCAATATCGTTCTTAGGTCTGAACGTAGCTTTAGTAACTCCTAAGTTATGGAATGCCTTGATAGGTATCCTTATTAAGTACTCATACATAGAGCTTATGTCTAAGTGAGCTACATAGTCCTTAGGAATCCATAACTCCCAACCAGGTGTGTCTTCATACATTAGTATCGTACCACCACCTGAAGGCCTCCTATTAACCCTAAAACCTAACTCCTTAGCTAAGTCGACATTAACCTCCTCATATACGTCCTGGTTAAAACCTATGAGTACTGCTGGTGGGTCGAAGATATTAACACGTACTGTAGGTGGTGATTTCCTAAGACCAACACCTTTAGTTAATACTTCCTCAGTAGCTAGTAAGTAATCGTCAGGAGCCCTATGGAATAAGAATCTCCAAGTACTCATTAAGACCCTGAGGAAATTTACACTACACCTTAAAAACTTACTGAACACCTATATTAGGTAATAACTTGCTGGTAGTATTCGCAACATCTAACATACATTATGAAGTCCCTGAATTAGGTATTTACGGTAGGGACTTCCCATCAATTAGTTTAACAGGTAGTACCTGTGAGTTAATGTGTAAGCACTGCTACGGTAGATTACTAAATAATATGTTACATGTTGGAGGACCTAACGAATTAGTAGCTCTAGCTACGAGGTTGAGGGATTCCGGAGTCACTGGTGTCTTACTCAGTGGTGGTTGTGATAGGTTTGGTAGGGTACCCTTCGAGAAGTACTTAAGGATTATTAAGTATTTGAAGGGGTTAGGGCTTAAGGTATTCATACACTCAGGTACTGTAGATGATGTTAGGGCTAAAATGCTTAGGGATTCAGGAGTTGATGCTGTGTTGATAGACTTAGTAGTTCATGAAGGTAGTGTGAGGGAGGTCATAGGTATTCAAGACGTTAACGCCTACTTAAGGACTTATGAATTACTTAAGGACTACGGATTAACAGTAATTCCACACATAATTATAGGGCTTTATAAGGGTTTACCAAGTAATGAGTTTAAAGCTATTGATATACTTTATAGGAACCCACCTAAAGCAGCTGTATTCGTAGTATTCACACCATATCCAGGAACTCCTTACGAGTCATTAAACCCACCGAAACCTGAGTACGTATTAGAGGTACTTAGGTATGGTAGGGAGAGGCTTAGTAGTATACCCCTAACAATTGGTTGTATGAGGCCTAGGACTGAGGAGTACTTAAGTGTTGAGTTAAGAGCTATTGAATTAGGTTTCAACGGTATTGCATTCCCAATGACTCAAACACTTAACTACTTAGTTGAGAAGGGTATACCGTTTAAAGTAGTTCATGAGTGTTGCGCATCTATATACGAATACGTTAAGTATTAATTACTCCGTATGAGTTTAATTAGGAGTTATTCATGTCTACACAATTGACTCATGAATCACCTGACTACGTTAGGGTTAGTACTGCAGCTGATATAGTGTTAGGTTTCACTAACGGTAAATTCTTCAGGAATGCATACCCATTCTGTATAAACCTACTCCTACACTTTAGTGATGGGTGTAAAGCTAATTGCTTATACTGTGGTCAGGCTAGGGAGGTTAGTAAGACACCTATATGTAGGTCTTTAATACGTGTTGAATGGCCTTTAAGGAGTTTAGACGATATTATTGAGAGGTTAGGTAAGTTCAACTATAGTGGTTGTTCTTTAAGACCTTACAGGGTTTGTGTAGCAACTATAACTAACCCTAAAGCGTTAGAAGCTGAGGTTGAGGTTATTAGGAGAGTCTACAGAGCTACTGGACTACCCATCTCAGCACTGATAACACCATCATTATTTACTAAGGAGTGGATGAAGAAGTTGAGAGATGTAGGTACTGAACGTATAGGTATAGCTATTGACTGTGCTAGTGAGGAGGTATTCGAATTACTTAGGGGTAGGAGTGCTAGAAGTCCCCACAGATGGGGTAGGTACTTAGAAGGTGTTGAAGAAGCTGTTGAGGTTATGGGTAGGGGTAGGGTAGGTATCCACCTAATAGTTGGTTTAGGTGAAAGTGAGGAGGAAGCTGTAAGACTGATACAGCAAGTACATGACTTAGGAGCTGAAACACACCTATTCTCATTCTACCCAGAAGAAGGTTCAGTACTTGAGGGTTGGGTAAGACCACCAGTAAGTCAGTATAGGAGGGTACAACTAGCTAGGTACCTAATAAACACTGGGTTAAGTAGGTATGAATGGATGAAATTCAACTCACAAGGACAGATAGTAGACTTCGGAATACCTAAAGGACAGTTAGAGGAGGTAATAGAGAGTGGGTTACCATTCACAACATCAGGTTGCCCAGGATGTAACAGACCATACGCAAACGAAAGACCTAGTGAAGAACCTAGAAACTACCCATACATACCTAGAGAGAAGGAGATAGAGAGGATAAAGAAAGAACTAACAACATATAAGGAATTCACTAATAACCTCAACGCATTAACTAACTACTTATCTAGGTTAATTCGATAAAGAATGTAATTACGTAAGTATTCGTTAGCATTTTACGTAATGATTAACCAAGGATTAAAATATCTTTAATACTTAACTACCGCTACATACTCAATACTACTACTTACTTCCACATCCTCTTGTGTTACAGCACTAACTGATATCATCAAATCGTAAGAACCTGGATTTTGCTGAAGTTTCGAATAACCTACGAATTGAGTTACAGGGAATATTATATATCCTTGATATACAACGACCATAAAGCCAGCTCCCGTTACCTTAGCATATGATAGAGTGGCTGGAGAGCTGATGTAAACTGAACTATTATCGCTCTTAATTAGGAATACTGTGATATATACGTAAACATCTGCTTGATCACTAAGTCCTACTAACGACTTAAGGAATACTGTTATAAGTGATGTGTTACTATCTATATTTAATAACTCCTTAAAGGTCATGTTAATATATAGTTGTCTAGGTACACCTTTAGAACTCTTAACTACGTTAAAGTTACTATCTAGAACGACTAGTTCCCTAGCTCCATTACTATCTAGGTCAGTATATTCAATTTCACTAGTTTTACTGATCTTCTCCCAACGACCACTACTAGTATTGAAGATATACCAACCATCACCATCTACGTAGAATCCAGCATATCCAGGATTCCATTTAGATCCGTCGTATGAGTAGTTAGCATATATTCTATAATTCTTAAGACTTTGACCACCAACTATATCCTCACTCCTTAAGCCTAGTGGTGGGTATTGTATCGGTATTGTTATTTGTGGTGGTATTATCTCCTCTAGTTTGAATACCCTACCTCTCGATGTTACTATTGAGTCTACCTCTGATATGTTTGTGATTCCTAATACCTCTATAGGTATTGATGATGCTACCGGTATCCTAACCCACGGGTTATACTCTACTAACGTACCGTTCTTAAGCCATACCCTAACTACCTCTATATCTACTGAACCTACGTTAATTATGTATGTGTTATTACTTAGTATTTTCTCAGACCACCTACTTATCTCGAATTGTGAACGTATTGTGTAGCCCTTAGTCGTTATCGTTGTCGACGTAGTCATTAGGTTAATCACTAACGGTATCACTATTAGTAGTAGTGCTGAGGCTACTATCAACCCACCTATTATCTCTGCCTGACCCCTACGTAACCTAATCATTTACACCACCTTAACACTTAACTGTAGTAATTCGTAGTACTCATCACCTACACCTACTAACAACATGATAACTACGTAGTCGTCAGTATCGAGTGATGACTTACTAAATGTTACGTTTATAAGTCCTGTATGTCTGTATATGTATCCGTAGATATTTACAGTACCTATACTTAACGGTACGTAATCACCTGATAAACTAACTATGTAGACCTTACCCGAATCTACGGATGTAGGACTTAAGTCAATGAATTTACTGCCGTTGAAGTAACTTACTGATGTCGTTAAAGACCTATACACTTTAGCCTGTAGTCCGTAGTAATCAGTTTTAAATGTTGTTATGTAGTATGTAGTACTCTCATTTAAGATGTTAACCATACCTACATATAGTGAGACCTTATCACCGTAATCAACAACTCTCTCTAAATACATTACAGTGTTTAATGCTTTATCAGCAACTAAGCTACGTATGTATGCCTCAACCCTCTGACTATTACTGAGTATAACTACGTAGGACATGAATGAAACACCTATGACTAATACAGCACCTACTAACACCATAGTAGTTAGTACCGGTGATATACCCCTCAACACATTCAAACCTACTAACCAGTAATTAATCCACTTACCAACTATTAAATTTTCCTACCTAGGGAATCAGTATTTTAAGTCCTTCTAGGTAAAATTACATGTATGGTATTAGTACTACTTAAGGATGTTTGGAAGTCCTACAACGGTAATTACGTGTTAAGAGGTATTAACTTAGTCGTTAATGAAGGTGATGTCGTAGGTATTGTAGGTAGGTCTGGTAGTGGTAAGACAACCCTAGTTAAGTTAGTAGGCCTACTAGAACGTGCTGACCGTGGTGAGTTGGTAGTCTTAGGTAGGGATTCTAAAGTATTAACTGATTCTGAAGCATCATCATTAAGGCTTAAGGAGTTAGGTATAATACCTCAGACGTTTAACTTAATACCCCACTTAACAGCTCTTGAGAACATCACATTACCACTGTACTTACGTAGGTATTACTTTTAGAGAGTCTAAACTCTTTAGAACTTACCGTAGGTTCGTAGACTTAATCAGTAGGTATGTAGAACCACCTAAGCCTTCAGAAACACTATGTGAGTTCTTAGTAAGGGTTAAGAACGTATTCACTAACCCTGCCTACGAATTAGTAAGAACATTCATAACTAACTACGAGTTAGAACTATACTCAAGACATACCCCTAACTCAGAACTTATGAATAAGATATTGAGGGGGTTACGTACATTAGTTAAGCGATAATTACTGTGGTACTACTAACTCAATACGGTATTACAGTATCAATTAACACCCTTAAATTAAGTCCTTTATTAAGGATTTCTCTAACTATGTTGAGTTCGAGGGTTTATGGTGGACTACATCACTATTATCCTTCCTCAACAGTATTACTCTAGCATCCTTAGGTTCGATCCGTATCACAGTCTCTAAAACATCAATACTGTGTGGCTATCACTACCTGCCTCCCTGAGTCAGCAAGCCATTTCAGGGTTGTTTCTAAGAGGTTTGGGTGTAGGGAGACTTCAACATCATCCCATAGGATCAGTGGTGGTTTAAGATGTTCTACAGTGAGGTATGTTAGTATGAATCTCTTAACACCTTCACCGATGTCTTTAAGCCCAACATATGATGATGTAGTACCTCTAACCTCCTTCCTAACGTAAAGTTCGTTACGTCTAGGGATGACTTCAGTAAATCTGTCGTAGATGACTCCTGTTAAGTATTTAAATACTTTAGTATGGAGTTCATCACTGACAACACCATCAATATTCTTACAAACATAGCTATGCAGTAGTTCGTAAGTGTTGCTGTCATTAGGTATGTAGATGGCTAGGGTGGGACTCCTAGGGTTTAATGACTTAATTAATTGGACGTAGTTATCACCTGTTAAGCTAATCTCAACCTCCTTCGACGATATCTTAGTCTTAACCTCTACACCGTTAGGTGATATACTTACCTGGAGGTTATCTATACGGCCTACATCGAATGTATGAGGACTGTAACCGTAGGGTACGTTCTTAAGCTCCCCTCCCACTCCTAACCTGTAATCAATAGTTGCTGTACCTGAGTAACCATAGATTAAATGATCTCTACCTCCAACAAGTTTCTCAATATAGTCACTAGCTGACATATCATATGGCGGGATACTAAAACCGTAGAAAGGCATCGCTACTAAGTAAAGTGCTTGTAGAACTACTGTCTTACCACTGCAGTTCCTACTGATAAGTACGTTAAACCTCCCTAACTCAAGAGGTTCTCTAAACCCTCTAATACCTCTAAACCCTCTCACATCAACACTCTTAACAATCTCCATAACTACCCCTAATACTCTATACTTAACATTACTGTAGTTTATGTAAGTAAGTTAATATCCCTATAGCTATGACAGTAAGTTTTAATTTACTATTAGAGGTTTTGTTTAGAGATGAGTTGAGGGTGGTCTTGAAACTCCGGATACTATAAACAACTACTCTCGAATGGATTGTAGAGTCTACAGGTTGGAGTACTCTAAAGACCTCTCTCCCTACATTCCTTAACATCTTTAAGAATTCTTCATAAGAGTTGAAGAGTCTAGGGAAGTCGAATGGTGTGTTAAAGTAAGGAGGTGAAGTAACTACAAGATGAACACTAGAACTAGGTAGTTCTTTCATATCTTCAGAACTACCGAAGATTACTTTAATAAATACCATATCACCTACCCTTACGTACCCTCAAGATAAAGTTCTTCCTCTTACCCTCAAGATCTACCTGATATCTAAACCTACCACCACACAAATGGTTCTATATATACCAACAATTTTGCCTCCAAGTTTTTAGAGTCCTTCTTAACAATATAGAAAATAATGTTATCCTCTCTTTTGATAAGATTTAGTGCGACGCTGTTTTCAGGAGCTCCGTAAATATTTCTCCTCTTAATAATCCCCCAATTATCCTCTATTATAGGTATCAACCAATTGGTCAATGGTATTACCTTCTCTTGAGCGATCGATCTGTTTATATTTCTCCTAAGGATAATAAAGTTTAGAGTGAATCAATATGAGAAGCGGGACTGTATGAGCTGGAATGAGAATGAAGTGCTGAAAGCACTTAATGAGAAGCGATATATAAATGGTGTAGGTATTATAGATAAACTACCACCACCTGGAAATGTGAGGAACGAGCTAGATGCGAAGCTTGGGGTCTGTAGAGATAGGTCTCCTAGACTTATTTTAGTTGAGAAAATAAATGACTATATGGTGTTGATAGCTATACCTGACAGTAAAACTGAATGCGATTTTAGGGTTTGGAGATATTCTCCCAATCTCAGCCCTCAAGTAAAAATACCTACGCATGATGACTTAGGTAAAATGTTTGCAGAATTGAAGAAAAAACACAGTACAATAGATGAATACCTTATTAATGCAACAATAAGACTTTTAAGAGATAGATGGAGTATTGATAACACAATTAATCATTACTTCAATGCATTGAGCAATGATTTGAAGATCGAAATTAAGAAGTTTCTTGCAACACTTAAGTGGATAGGTCTTCAAGAGGATACTAACTATCCACCTCCAAAGTACCTAGGCTCTAAAATGAGTTTAGCTGTTTATGCTCTTCTTGAAGCTGGATTTACAATTTCTGAAATAAGGCGTGTTATAAGGTTTTAAAGTATGAGGGAAGTTTCTGTAGAGGAGTACTTAGACTTTGTTTCTAAGCATAAAACTATTGTTATTGAAGATCAGATAATTTCTCTCGAGCCTATAGAGGTTAAGAGGCTTGAACCTCTACCTGAAGAGTTGACAGATGTTTCTACAACTGTTTGGAGTTTTCCTGAGAGAGGTTCTTGGGCTACTCATAGAGGTGATTATAGGGGTAATTGGGCTCCTCAAATACCTCGTGCCTTGATGCTGAAGTATACTAACCCTGGTGAAACTGTTCTAGACCCTATGGTAGGCTCTGGAACAACATGTATAGAGGCTTTACTCCTTGGTAGAAACTGTATAGCTGTAGACATAAACTATAACGCTGTTATCTTAACTCATCACAGGCTTTACTACCTTATGAAGGCTTTACACGAGAAAAAGCCTAAGAGCCTAATTGACTATGCTAAGAATAGTAGTAGTGTAACTAGTGTTTCTAGCAGCGCTTGGTACAAGGTTTACCATGGAGATGCTAGGAAACTCGATAAGATACCTGATAACTCCATAGACTTGGTGGCTACTCACCCACCATACTTTAACATTATTGAATATGGTGAACAGAGGATTGAGGGGGACCTCTCTAGAACTACAAGCCTAGAGGAGTACCTAACACTCTTTAGGCAAGTAGCAAAAGAGATTTACAGAGTGTTAAAGCCTGGCGGAGTGCTAGGCATACTAATCGGAGATACGAGGGTCAAGAAGCACTACGTACCAATAACTCACTACGCATTGATGACACTTCTCGACGTAGGCTTTGTCTTAAAAGAAGAAGTGATAAAAGTTCAGCACAAGATGAAAACAACTAGAGAAGTTTGGAGCAGGCTAAGAGACAGGGACTTCCTATTAATATACCACGAAAAGCTATTCATACTGGAAAAACCAAGACATAGAGACTCAGAACTAAAGTACAGCATGAAGCCCCATTTCATAGAGCTCAAGATCTAAACAACAACCCACCTCAGTGACAAATCTATTAATGCCATATAGTTACAATTTAAGCAACTATAACAAGGTGGGGTCTAGCATGGACAAAGCTTTGTTAGAATATTATGAAGTGTTTGTTGATAATTCCAATAATTGTTGTAAGCTAGCTGTGGCAACTCTTAATGAATCTTATCGTTGGCTTGCTCAAAGCTTTTGAAGAGTCTAAGAGTTTTACCTGTAGCTTTAAGGAATATGTTAATGGTTGTGAGCTTAACTACTTGAACGACTTGGTCAAGACGTTTATAGAGGTTAATGGAAACAGTATTAAGATTACTTTTAGAGGCTTTGTCTTCGTACCTGAGCATACTTCTGGGTCCGAAATGAGCATGTTTAACGTTGTTTATGAGTTTGGTGAGAAGAGTAAGAAGCTGTATTTTGATAATCCTCTTAGAGAACCTTGTGAAACTAGTGAGGGTGAAGTTATCAATGCTTTTCTAGAGACCCGTTCACAGGTAGGAGTGTTAGGAGGTTTAAACCCCTAATGACCCGCACTGCGGTGAGATGTGCTAAGTGGTGATGAACCTACACCCTCAGATGGGAGTCCTGTGGCGTTAGGCTCGACTGAGGCCCATGAGGTGTGGGTGAAGCTGATGAGCCCACATTGAGGCCCAACCCCTCTAACAGAATCACAAACATCATCAAGTACCGTTAGAGGTGAAACGCACTCGACACTTCCTTCGTTCTATCCAACGGGTCGTTGACAGAAGGAGACGTTCGTGGAGATACGTCATCATGTTATGTCACGTTTAGTCGAAAACGTTTTAAGTTCTGACGTCATATACGAAACGTGGATAGGGCATGTCACATCTTTCCGTAGTGTCGGATGTTAGTCCAGCTAAGCTCAGTACCTTACCAGGATATCAGGATTTTTTGAGGATGCTCCGGGGGAAGTATAATCTGAAATCCATTGATATGATTAATGTTGTTAAGAGAGGGTTAAGTATAGCAAGACGGTTGAAGCCTGACTTACCAATCCAAGACTTCTACTCACTGGTTGATGCCGTGATTAACCAATGTGTGAGGGATGGAAGGGTTAACCTCGACGAATTCGAAAGACTGCTAGAACACTATATCAGTAGGCATAAGGTTGGAGAGGTAGAGCTTACGCCTTTTGTTGAGGAGAAGCGTAAGATTGAGGAGTTACTTCAGGATGTTAAAGAGGTACTAGTGGATTTCGCATTAAAGTTTGAGGATATTGAGGAATTTGAGGGGTGGTTTAAGGCTTGGTATAATGAGGTTTTATCAGACGTTAGATTATGGAGGAGTATAGCTGAGAGGGCTAAGTCTATAGACTTCAGCGAGTTGATGAGGAGTATCAGATTATCGAGAGAGGTGTGAAGTTACGGCCATACAAATTCACGTTTTAGACGCATCTAGCATTGTTAAGATGTGTTTAACCCGTGGTTTAAAACCTCCACAAAACCCTACCACTATAGACCTAGCGAAGTACGAGACATTCAACGCTATCCTAGTCTTAAGCAGAAGAGGTCTACTTAGAGATGAAGAGGTGTCTAGGGTTGTCAGTTATGCTGAGAGGATCTTGAGTAAAATTAAGGTATTAAGTACGGATATTAGAGAGATGCGAGAAATATACGAGACAGCACGTCAACACGGACTTACAGTATATGATGCAGCATACCTATATACAGCCAAGAAGTTAGGAGGGGTGTTGATAACTGAAGACAGAGAATTACTCAGCAAATCTAAACAGCTAGGAGTAGAAAGTAGAACAATAAGTTGAATAATGGGTCTTCTCTCTACCCTGAATAGGCTTAAAGTGTCTATAGAACCCTTAGAAATGTAAGGTGTGTAGGGTTGATGTAGGTTGGGAGTTGGAGATGTTGAGTTGCATGTTGAGAGTTCAAGGGTATGAACCATGTGGTTGTCTCACAGAGGTCGGTAATGCCTTAACACTACCATGTAGGGCTGGGTTGAGGGTTCGAGGAGATGAGGTCTACAGACTCATATACGACATAGTACTCTCTAGACCTGAGGACTACCTCTCGATCTATCAGAGTAGTTGTAACCATAATTGCTTGAAATGTCATAGCTGGTACTTCGCTCAGATAGCGAGAGGGTATTGGTATAGTCCTGAAGAGCTGGTTAAGGAGGTCTTGAAGTATCGTGAGAGGGTAACTGTTTGGGAGTCTAGGGAGAGAGCGACTATGTGGCATGCTTCAGACCTCTGTGCTCACTGTGGTATGTGCATCTTGACAGGGTCTAAAGGGCCTTACTGTCCGGGGAAGCTTACGTTAGATAAGGTTATGTGGTCTCCACAGGGTTATGGACCAGCTAGGAATATAGTCTCATTCACTGGTGGTGACCTCTACTGTCAACCAGTATTCTACGTCAAGGTGTTTAAGTTGATTAAGAGGGAAGCTCCTGATATGTGGGTCCATATAGAGACTAATGGGTATGGGTTAACACCGAGGAATCTTGAGACTCTCTACGAAGCTGGCTTAGACTCAATATGGTTAGATATGAAGGCTTACTACGAAGAGACCTATAGATACCTCTGTGGTACTACTAATAAGTGGGTCCTCGAACTACCAGCTATGATACATGATATGGGGGTCGTGTTAGAGGTAGTACTCCTATACATACCAGGTCTCGTCGAAGTAGACCAGTTAGAGAAGTTTGCAGAACTCCTCGCAGGGGTGGATAAGGACGTACCAGTCATGTTGTTAGCCTTCTTCCCAGAGTTCAAGTTATTATACTTGAGATCTCCAACCCTTGACGAGATGGTGGCTGGGTACGCGGTGCTGAAGAAGAGGTTAAACAAAGTACGTGTTGGAAATGTTGGAGTGTTCTGTAAGACCACCGATTGTATTAACAGGCTAATAGAACTCATAGGTAGAGAAGCAGTTGCACTCTAGACAGAGAAACAAGATAAGAAAGTAGTGTAGAGAACAGATTAGAAGTTAAAACCACCCTAATAACCCTAACCTTTGCTAAGGTAGAACAAATTTTGTAGTAGTGCTGAAAATGGTAAGGTTTAAAGAATGACTAGAATTCCTAGATAGTGAGGTGAGCTAGGAATAGGACATGTCTGGGTCGAGGCTGTTATTGCGAACCCGTTTACAGGTAAGAGCTTGTCTGTCAAGGCCCTTGTTGATACTGGGGCTACGGATACCGTGATCCCTAGGAAGGTTGCTGAGGAGCTCCAGCTACCTGTAACAGGTAAGAGCGTTGTGTTAACAGCTAGGGGTTCTGTAGAGCTTGATGAGTGTATAGGTGTTGTGGAGATCATGGGTAGGAGGAGGACCATATCAATGCTAATATCAGATGAGATAAGTATTACGCTTATAGGTGTTACGGCGCTTGAGCTACTTCGCCTAGAGGTAGACCCGGTAACAGGCAGGCTTAAAGAGGGTGTAGCACTTCTGTTCTAGAGAATAACTTTAGTTCTTACTCTTGATACTCAACATAAAGACGTCTGCTTTAAGCTCTGGTAAGGTATGTTAATTAGTAAAACACATCTTAAATGTGTCTAGGGTTTATAGGGTTCGACTAGTATGAGTAGCGGTAGCTTAGAGGATGGGATATCTAGGTTGGAGTGAGGGATTGGTAGGGTTGAGGGATCTGTTAAGGTTCTTGCTGATACGAGGGCTACAGATACCTTGAGTGATTAGAAAGCCTACCTCATCCCTCCTACTTGCTCAGTAAACCTTTGTGGTAGTCCATGGTAGAACGTAAGGTTTATTACCTTTATGGGTAGTCTACTTTTGTAGTGGTGTATTGTGGGGACTTACGTGACCGTATCTGTTAAGGTTAGGAGGGATCTTGTTGAGAGGGCTAGAGCTCTAGGTGTAAACGTAGCAGAGGTTGTTAGGAGGGCTGTTGAGGAGGAGGTTAAGAGGAGGGAGCTAGAGCTTATTAGGAGGAGGCTTGAGAACGTCAAGGACTTTCTAGATCTGATAGACATTGATAGGGTTGTGAAGAGTGTTAGAGAGGATAGGGAGGGTAGGTGAATTCTATTGAGGTGTCTCTTTGATGCTTCATCCTTCATTAAAGCCCTTAAACTCGGTAAACCTGAAGTACTCGTAGATAACTCCATCCAATGGCTTACAATCTATGAGGTTGTAAATGCCTTATGGAGAGAGGCATACCTACTCAAATTCACCTCCATAGACAAAGTCCTTCAACTAGTTGATATAGTTGTAGATGTGATTAGATACATGAGGATTCTGAACATTTCAAATCTAGAGAAAGAGGTGTTAAGGATGTCCGTAGAACTCGGGTTAACAGCATACGACGCCTCATACATAGTCCTAGCCCAGAAATACGGGTTAACACTAGTGACAGAAGATAGAAAGCTAATGAGTAAGGCACAGAAATACATTAACGTAACACCACTGGACACTCTACTCAGCCACGACCCGATTAACGAGTAAAACGTTGTGAACTCCGCTCTTCTTCAAAACCCAGATAATTGCGTAGACCCCTACATTCCTTTACATGGCTGAGAACCTCAACATTAAGGAGAAGACCATAGTAGCAGGTTCCAAAAGCTTTATGCTATTTACCACGCTATATTGAGGAAGAGATCTACGAAAAACATTAATGTTACTAAGAAAGTCCTCGAAGATCTCTGTGAAAACTTATATCACGGCTTAGAAAGTCTAGTTCTGGAGAGTGATGAGTTGTGGGCGTGGCTCCTAGTCCTGTTGGTGTTGGGAGGATCAAGCTTTCCGATGGAGCTGTCCTGAAGCTTAAGATCCTGGTTGTTGATGTTAGGGAGTCCGGGTTTTTCACCTTTCGGTGATGTGAGCTTCGATGTCAAGGTTATTGGTGGGGTAGCTGTTGAGAGCGTCCCCGAGGAGGTTAAGAAGCTTACCGCAGATAAGCCTCTGATTCCTCCAGAACCTCCAAAAGATGGTTGGGAGTTACTAGATATCGTTGAACAACAACCTGCAGAAGCCTGGGAGGTTGTACAGAGCTCTAGGGGAGAGTTCGTGGTTAGAGTTGTTGCGGAGGCTGTTATGGCCTCTAGAAATACACTGTATAGGTCCCCCTTCAACGAACCCGTCTACTGGGTCTCATGGATATATAAGGTGTCTTGGAAACCAAAGAAGTAGGCAGGTTCAGATCCATACTCACATAAGCCTAGTGAAGAGTCGGCAGTGCTCAAAGACTCTGATTTAACGTTATTAACTACTCAACCGTATAGTACTTCTAGCTCTACTTTAGTTAAAGGGTCTGAAACACTTATTATCTCTATATTAACGCGACACGGTAGTGTTGAGGGTGTTAAACACTACGAACATTCTTATGGGATGATGAAGGTCGATCACGCCATCACAGCGTCTTCAGAATCCCTCCACGAGTTTCCAGAGCTGGTTCCCTTAGCGGAAAAACTTGTTGAGGGGAAGCCTCTAGATGAAGTTGATAAGAGTAATTTGAGTGAGTTGGTGAAAGCTACTGGTTGGAGTGATGAGGATGTTGTCGATGATTTGAAGAATGTGTGGGGAAATCCTAGTGAGAGGATTGATAGGTATAAGAACATGTTTGAGAAGTACTATAGCGAAGCCCTAGAACTAGTTAATAAAGATCCTCAACAATCTGCTGAAAAGCTTTGGGGAGCTATAACAGCTCTGATGAAACTTCATGCATCACTGAAGGGTGCATTCATCGCTCATTGGGATCATGATAAGCTCTACAATTATGTTACTTACAATATTGAGGAGAGGTATAGGAAGCTCTTCTACGATCTTCTAAAAACTGGTGAGGTACTTCACAGATACTTCTATGAAGGAGGCTTAAATAGGGATACATTCAACATCTTCTGGACTGAGGCTTTAAAGCTCCTAGACCAAGCAAAACAGGTAGTCTACAAGTTCTATAACAAATTAGTGCAGAGGAAGGAGTAAGGGTTACTTGCTGAAAGCGCTTCCAATGCTAACCCTACGCACTCTTCACAAGCTCATTCCTTAACCCGCTCATGTAGGTCTAGGGTCTGTTTCTGGCTGGTGCTTAAGTTTCTTTAAGATATTATCTATGAGGTCTATATACTCCTTAGCCCTCTCTATTAGTGGTTTATGTTCTTCTTCTTCATATGTTAGTCCGTAGAAACAGTCTCCGTGGAGGCCTTTCCTAACATCTATGAAGTATGAAGCCCACTTAGATGCTTCTTCCTCATTAAGACCTACCTTCATGAATGCTTCCTTAACGAACGATCTCCATGAAATACCCTTCGGAGGTACTGACTCTCCCAGAACACTCATGGTTAAAGCTGTTGTAGCGTGTTTAACAGCTGCCCAAACCTTCTCAGCAGCATCGAAAGGATCACCACGTTCGAGGAGTTTAAACGCTTCATTGAGATATACCTTAGCTATAGCTAGGTGATCTACAGTACTATCCATAATCTATACCTCTACTAAAGAACGTGATGTAATGTACTTAAACTTTTCTTAATATCTTCATCTACAGTATTATTGTTAGGCAGGATTTTACTTATTTAAATGATTATATGTTTAGAGTAAGGTGTTAATCATGTCTTCCCTATAATCTTCTTAGCTAGGTTAACCATATTCTCTATATATTCATACCTCTCCTTAACATCTTCACTACCTAACTTAGCTTCGTGGAAACCATCTACATGTAGCTTGTATGCACTATCCCACCAGAGGATGAACTCCTTAACACCGAGGGTTTTAGCTATACCGTTTCTCAGTAGATGGTGATTCATAGCCATTTATATTCACTGATTTCAGGCTCCCCACCATCTACTTCTCAACGGCTTCTTCTGAGGCCGCCCCGTACTACGGGAGTGGTCGTCACTAGTCACCTAGTGGTTCATCCCCTACTCCCTCCGCCGAAGACGGCCTCAAAAGTCCCCCTCACCTAGCTCACAGAGTTCATCCCTACTCTATAATTAATAACTATGGAAAGCTTTATAAGCTTTTCTGTAGTATTCTGTTGAGGAAGGAATATGCCGGAGGAGTATGTGTTTCATGCCAGGATTTCAAAGACTAGTCACGGACTTCTCTGTATCTACATACCTAAGGAGCTGAGTGAGAAGATGAGGCATCTACATAGGAGGTTGGTGGTAGTCCGTGTCACGGTGCCAGACAAGTAGTGTTGTAGATGCGTCCTCGATAGTAAATTACGTGACTATTACTGGTAGGGTATACCCAGTCTCGAGTGAGGACTATATGCGTTTAGTGAGGCTTGCATGGGATTTCAGGAGAGCTGTTCATGTAGCCACTAGAATGATCGTTAAGGGATTAGAAGAAGACAGAATTCTCAGAGAGCTCAGGAGAATGCTAAACAAAGCATACGCTGACTCAGCGTACAATGCGGCTAAGGCAATGGTGGAAGGATGCATATTCAATGGTGGTAATCCACTACACATAGAGGTGAGGAAGCTCTTCATCATCAGCGAAGGCGAGTCCTCAAGACTTGGAAATAGAAATGTGAGACTAGAGGATACATGCTTAGTCAAAGTCAAATACCCATATGACAGCTCGTGGATAACGCTACGAGCCGAGTTCGGGGAGAAATACCTCCCACTACTCAGGGAGCTAGTAGACCTTGCAAAGCAGAAGAAGCTGAGCTATACAGCTAGAATAGTCTTCAGAGAGGGTATCATATACTTACACCTCTCAATCCCGATTCAGCTCTACCTCAAATACTTCAAGAAGGGGGAGGCTAGGGGAGAGCTTATTGCCGCCTTCGACTTGAACAGCGACAGGGTAAACCTAGTGATTATTGATGAGCATGGAAGAATACTAGATACTAGAACGGCATGGTTTCCCGAAGCGACCTCCCATGGGTTTCCAAGAGGGAAGGCGAAGGCGTTGAGACTTAATGCACTGGCGAGGCTGCTGGAGTATTGCTATAGACATAGCGTTAGTATCGTTGTCTTCGAAAACCTCCTCTCAGTCAAAAGAAAGAGGTTTACAAGAAGCAAGATAGCTAATAGGAAGATAACCCGATTCGCTAAGAAGCAATTAATACAGTACAGTGTTGTAATGGCATTAAAATATGGATTCAGAGTATTCCTCGTAGACCCGAAGGGAACAACAAACTCCCGAGAGCATTATGATGTGATGAGAAAATATAGGCTAGACCGTCACGCAGCATCAGCATACCTAATAGCCCTAAGAGGCCTTAGACATCAATGAACATGAATGTTGCAAATGATTATGAAGACCGAAACAGCCCTGAACTGCTTTCTCAAGTAGTTTCGACCACCAACCACTAGATTCGATAGCTTTCCTAGCCTCCGGTAGGTTAAGAACTACTGCGAGAGTTTTAACAACTTCCTCAGCAGCTTCATATAACTTCTCAGATGCTTGGATAGGGTCTTTATCGATAAGCTCCCTACACTCAACTAAGAACTTCTCAGCAATCTCAACACATCTTAAAACCTCTTCAGATAATTCAACAGAACACATATCAACACCTTCTAAGCTCCAAAAGATACTCAAAGTTAAAAACTTACTACCAAAACTATAAAGCCATTCTTTAGGGCGGGGTCGGTATTCACGATTAGGTGTAAAGTAAGTTTTGTGGTAAAGATTTTAAAAGAACTAAAATTCTCAGGTAGTGTAGGTCTATAAGGGTTAGTTAAGAGTAGGACTATTTCAAGATTTTAGATGCTATTGGAGGTGTTATATACATTCTTATTATTCTTATTATAGTTGTTGTAGGTCTTGGAGTACTTGATATAATGTTTTAGGTGTGATAGTATTAACGATATTGTTTACGGAACTAATCAATTCTCTCGCTAGGTTTAAGGCTTTGTTTAAGTCTCTATCATTTAAGACTATACCTGTTTCGTAATCTGCTCTATTCCTTAAAGTCCTTAAAATCTCAAAGAATTGAGCAGTTTTAGTATCTGTAAGTTCGAGTGTTCTAGCTATGATCTTATGAGCTTTACTAGACTTAAGTACTTGTCTTAAAGTCTTTGGTATCTCATCTTTGTACCTCATTAGTATGAGGTCCCGAATTAAGAGAAATGATGCGTAGTAAGCTCTACTGATACATGTCCTAATAGTTGCTTGTGTTAGGTTTGACTATGTTTGAAGGAAGTGCTGACTTAGAAAGGTTGCGAGATTGTAAGATCTACAGGGTTAAATGTAGAGTCTTGCAACGTTACTCAACCATTATTAGGATCTCTGCTAAGACCTCTCGAGAAGTGGTTTTTAATGCTAGGTCGAGTATGTTATTTAGGAGTTTAAAGCCGTCTAAGCCTTTCTCATTAAGTTTCCTTAAACCACTATTAAGTAATTTAACAATTATCTGAGGTTTCCGCCAATCATCAAACTCTATATCTACCCACGTAGATAACTCTATAACGTAGTCTTCAAGTCTTTGAAGCCCTAACCCACTCAAGTAATGATGAACCTCAGTTAAAAGACCTCTAACCCCTGTCAAGACCTCTAATTTAGAGGTTAAACTCGTTAAAGTCTCTTCATCATAGATATCACAGAGACCCCTAATTACCTCAACATCTTCTCGGTATTGTGATGGTGTAGGTAATGTAGGGGTGGTGTGATAGTCGTTGTTATAGGTCTTAAAGTACTTCTAATATCCTCTATCACAGCTCTTTCAACACCTTGGTAAAGTACTATAGGGTAGGTTATAGTAGAACTTCTATATGTTTCACATTGTTTTAATATAACAGTCGCTACTTGACTCATAACCTCACCTCCTCCAGAACCTCCCTAACTACTCCTAAAATCTCCGGTATATTCTTCAAAAGCTCAATAGCTTTGTTAGAGTTATCAGCACGTGCAATGATGGAAATCGCAATACGTTTAGTAGGGGCATTAATATCTGGTGAGACCGTTATTTCAAACCAATTAAACATTAGTGGAGTCTCTGGATAGCTTAAGGATACTGTGAAGACCCTTAAAACACTACCAACAATCTTAGATATGCTCTCCGAACCCCTTAAACTTGCTAATTTACGTATCTTCTTAGAATCTGTTACAGTAGGAGTGTATCTGTTAGAGTTCTTGTTGATACAGGAGCTACAGACACTGTAATCCTTAAGAGGGTTGTTGAAGGACTTCAGCTACCTGTGATTGGTAAAAACCTTGTTCAGAGAGCTTGGAGTGTATCACGGAGTTATTGGGGTTGTGAGTGAGGGTACATGCTTTTCATGTTGATTGCCTAAAGCTTATTAATAGGTATGTAGGTTTGAACCCGGGTGTTAGGGGTTTTGGAAGTTTTCAGTATTCTTGAGGAGGCTAGAAGGGTACTGTCTAAGGCTTTTGAAGAGCTTAGAGAGGGTGTTAAGAATGAGGATATGTTGAGGATTAGGGATGCGTGCGAGAAGGGTTGGTTAGCAACAGTTAAAGCTGTTGATGCCCTACTCCTCAGCTACGGTTCTGAGGAGGCTAAGACCCATGTTGATAGGAGGAGGAAGCTTAGGGATTTATCGAAGAAGATACATGAAGTTATAGAGTTAAGGATATATGATAGGGTTGAGGCTAGGAGAAGCACACTACATAACGATGACTTCTACAGCGGTATTCTAACACATGAAGAAGTTGAAGAAGAACTTAGAAAAGTTGAGAAGCTAATAGAAGATGTAGAGAAGCTGATAAAGAGGATTTAACCCTCTACCTCCGTAGCACTTTAAAGAAATAGAGTGCTAGCTACGCTAATAAGTGTATAGCTGAAGCTTAATTCAATTCTTTCAGCTATGAAAATTTACACAAAAGTTTATGAACTCTTTAAGAGGTAGACCCTACTACAGGTAAGATTCTATGTCCTAGCAGGTTTAGTTATTTACGAGGTTAAACTATTAAATATGTCTTACAGTTACAGTAGGTTTAAATGTATTTAATCCTAAGTACTGTAGGTAGCGTAGGTAGGTGTTAGAGTGGTTGAAGAGATTAAGGTATTTCCTGAGGAGATAGTTATTGAGAACTTCAAAAGTATAAGGAGGATAACATTAAGACTTAAACCAGGTATAAACCTTCTTGTAGGGCCGAATAGGGCTGGTAAGACAAATATTCTCGAAGCAATATACTTCTTATCAAGAGCTATATCGAGAGAAGAACTACTGAAAATCCCATACACACCACACCTACCACATTATTGGAGTCCTGAAGACATATTCTTCATGAAGAATATAGAGAACCCAATACGTTACGACATACTACTCAGAGTCACTACGAGATTCGAGGATAAATACGTTAAACACCACATTAAAACAAGCATAGCCTTCACAATAACCCCCGATAGAAGTAGTATTGAACCAGCTCAACTAACCCTCGATTTCAGAACATCAAAACTAATATTTACTAAGAATAGCCTTGACGTATTCATAAATAGGGAACACCTCGACAAGTATTTAGAAGTTTTGAGTGAATATGGTAAGGAATTACAACCCATCTCTCAAGACTCACTAAAACGAGCTATAGATAGGCTAATGGAATTAAAGAAACTTTCTCAAGAATCGAAGGATGAATTTTTACAACTCTACTCAATACCTATTAGAGAGCCTAGATTTATGTATAGAGTACTCATTGACTTTCCATTTACATCCTTGCCTTACTCTATCCTCTCTGAGGATTTCATAGATAAAGGTATGTCATTGAACATATTATTACCATTCATTAGGGGGGCTACGCATGTAGGCGCCATACCACTCATAGTACTTTACGAACCATGTAATCCCACAGAATTTAAAGGTTATTCTACTGATCTACTAGAGCTCTACGACATAATTAGACATCTTGAAAGTATTCTTGGAAAGGTTGTTTTACTTAAGCATCCTGATATTGGGGCTATTAGTGAGCCTCAAGCTTTCGGTGTTAGTGAGCGTTTAGATGTTAGAGTTCGTAATTTACCTCAGATACTTTATAGGCTTGCTGCTGAGAGGAGGGTTGATGTAGTTGAGGAGTTTTTGAGGGAGGTATTCGGTGATATTTCATTAGAGTTTAGAAGTGTTGCTAATAGGGTTTTCTTTGTTGTTAGGGAGGGTTCTGTAGAACTCCCACCACCTAATGTTGCTGATGGTATTATTAAGGTTTTAGCTATTGCTACTGCTGTTGAGCTTAAACCATCTATACTCTTAATTGATGAGGTTGAGAATAGTCTTCATGTTGAGGCTATCCAGAAGGTCTTTGACTTCTTAAATAATCTTGAGATACCTGTAGTAGTAGCTACCCACTCACCAGCTATTATTGATTTAGTTGACCTCGATAGAGTAGTTATTGTTTCTAGAGGTTCTGACGGATCTACAAATATTGAATATATTGAGGATGTTGAAGCTGTTAGGAAGAAGTTATTAGAGCTTGGGGTATCACACTCTGAATACATACTCTACGGTAGGACTGTGAAGTAGTCCTAACGGGTTCTCTAATGAGGAAACTAGTATTTGTTGAGGATACGTACGGTGTACAATTTCACAGAATTATAGTGGAGAAGCTTAAAGATATTGGAGTATTAGGTAATGATTTCAATCCTAAAATTGAGAGACTACCTACAGGTAAGTGTAATCCTGGGTTAAGAGGTAAGATTATTGCTAGAATTGATCGTGAGGATGCTAAGGCCCTAATCATTATAGATACTGAGAGTAATCCTAATAAGGTAAAGAGTTGTATAGAGGAGATTTTCAAGAGGATCCCAGATAATATCCGTATCGATACCGTTTATGTTGACTTAAAACATGAGTCTTGGCTATGTATAGGACTTGGAGGGGATAGGGTTAAGTGTAGGCAAGACCCTGAACACGAACTTAGGAGGTTAAAGAATGTTAGAGACTATAGTAAGGACTACTTAAGTAAGTGGGCAAAAGATATTGATGTGAGTAGACTTCAAGGTGAGAATGACTTCAAAGATTATGAAAATAAACTTAAACAACTAGAAGAAGACCCATAAGTAACACTCTTTCAAACACTCGATGAGTTCTGTAAGAATCTTCCTTTAAGGTGTTTCACTATATACTAATGAAGAAAATGAAGAAGAAGTCTGATTAGGCATGATTATCTGATGGATTACTAGAGGTAATAGTTGCAGACCCAGTAAGTGGTGATGAAGCTGTAGAGATGGTGAAGGATTAAGTTGGATTAAGTTAGAAGGAATTCAAACTTAAAATAAATATTATTAAGGAATTCATTAAGAGAGGAAAAGCTTTACAACGATATTGTACATACTCTAAATCACTAGTTGATAATGGGTTAGCAGGCGTTAAGAGAGACTGTAGAAGACTTTACAACAATCCTATCATATATGAGCGATGATAAAGTTAAAATTAGATTAATTGAAGTATCTCCACTATCAGTTTGAAGACTTCAATTGCAGTTGTTACTGACTCAATAGCTCTTGATTCTTTCAATTTACTAAGCATATCCTTTAAAGACTCAACAATCTCTTTAAACGCACTTCGTTTCTTCTCTACACTAGACGTTTTTGAAGCCTTCTCTGCTAATTCTATGATCCTCCTAGTTTCTTCATAATGAAGTTCCTCAATAATATCTCTGTATTTAAGTATATCCTTCATAGCTTTATCAATACTTCCTATCGGTACTTCATCTATACTTCTTTCTAATTCCTCTAACTCACGTATCATATTTACTATATCATCAACGTTTCTTCCAGCTATTATCATTCTATCCTCCTTCCTCTCCTTTACTATCACCACCATCTCATTCACCTAATATAATATTGTTATGAAGTTTTATAAGAGTACAGACTATGACGTGTTTAACCATCTTGTGATAAGTTGAGGATCTTAGTGGAGGTTTTCGTAATGGTTGATGAGCTAATGTTTTTGCTGCTGTTGTTGATGGAAATAACTTTTGATTACCATCCTAATGAAACTATCCCATATTAGTATCTACATCTACGGTAAGTATGGTAGACTTGTAGTTCTGGAGATAGTTCAAGTACATCTATATTTCTCGATATGTAGGAGTGAGTTCATAAGTGTGGAAGGTGAGCAATAAAACCTCTCTACATCTAATCCCTGTAATCGCTTTATAACACGAACAGCGTTTCGATGATTAGCATCCTGTAGGAAGCAGTAACCAATAATGACATTTGTGTCGAGATAAGCCATTACCTCTTATCCCGCTCCTCAGCAAGCTCTTCCATAATATTCAAAGGTTTCCTAGCTAATGGTCTAAGACCAGCTACAACCATTATCTTAACTATATAGCTAACAAGCTCATCTTCAGATACATTGTCCTTTCCCATCCATCTAAACCCTATGATAACACCATATCTAGTATATGGAAACATCTTAGCAATCCTTAACCATAATTCTAGAGTTTCTTTAGCATCTAAATCAACATCAAACCTAATCACAAAACCGTAATCAGGGTCATTATATGTCTTAACATCACGTACTACATCCCTCCCTACAATACCAACTACCATATTATATATGACAGCAATTATACTCCCCGTCAAGTTCTGTAGGAACCCCTCGAGGTATTTCACTGTATACTAGTGAGTATGAGATTAAATAAATAGTTTAAACTTTTTTAAGCTTCCTATCTATCGGAGGTATCTTATAGTGGGTCATATATACGTGAAGGCGAGGTTTGTTAATGGTCTTGACTATGCTAGGTTTTTAAGGGGTGAGTTAAAGTTGGAGGATGTTAGGAGAATTGATGTTAATGCCTTAGTAGATACGGGAGCAACATTCCCTGCATTACCTGAGGATGTTATTAAGGAGTTAGGACTTTTTAAACTAAGTGAACATGAAGCTGAGACCGCTGATGGTACTGTAAAGATCGAACTTTACGGTTATGCAGTAATATTCATAGAGGATAGACTAGCCTTATCACCAATAATTAAAAGACCTAAAGGGACCTCACCTCTAATAGGTGTTGTAGCCTTAGAGCAGATGGGTTTTAGAGTAGACCCAGTAACAGGAAGACTAATTAAGGGGCTACCACTAATGCTCTAACAACTTACAACTAGTGATATACATATCACTCTTAAAGAACAACTACGATTTTAAATATCATCTATAATTAGCTATTACATGCTTAACTTCTACTACCGAGATTTTTAATTTCAGTAGACTTAGATATTAAGATGCCTAAGTCTACGTTAAAGAGTTAAGTTCAAGTAACTTAACGATGCAGTAAAAAGCATTCTTTCTAATATGGTATTAAAGGATTTATAAATAGCATAGGTCTACTGTGAATTTGTGAGCAACAGCTTCAAGCATTCTCTTTAAAAGGTTGATAACTACATTAATGTGACTTTAAAACTACCTTTTCTCTCTATCCTCATGTATCAAGGATACTACCTCCTCATCATCACTTATATGGGATAGTTTCTCAGAAAACCCTTTAGCTTTCTCCTCGAGCTCAGCTAGTATATGCTTCTTAACCTCCTCCTCAAGAGCCCTCCTAATAACAGGCCCCGGCTTAATACCATACTTATCTAGTAATTCCTTCAACCTCCTAGGTATCTTAGCTGAAATAGTTACGTACCCCACTTCCAATCACTATAACTATAAGCTAGGTAAACCTATATAAGGATTACCCAAACAGCATAACCATCAAGCTCTATAATCCTAAGATTAATGGAGTTGTTTAAGTTAGTGGGGGAGCTCCTCAAGAAGGTTAAAACTATGAATAAGTACGTAGTTTAAATACCAACATGCTAGATGTAATAAATATAAATATGATGATTATATCCACATATAGTGTATGTGAATAATGTCTCCTATTAATTGGCATAATATTAAAAATCAGCAAATGTTTATAGAGTCCTTAGGCAATTTTTTACTAAATGTTTTTGGAGAAGAATTTTTGCGTGAGGGAGTTAAGAAACTTGAAATGTATGCTCCAAAAAGCATATCAGAAAGTTTTGAATATCTACGCCCTCTGGGTGTTCACAGAGTTGTGCAATGGTATGAACTAATTGAGGATCTTAAAATCGTGGCTATGCATTTGATTTAAGGTTCTCAGCAGAAGTGGAGGAGTTTATGAAACTTATTCTCTTTACATTCTCTTTAAATACCCTCATACGGTACAACGTGTTGTCTCTTGATAACCCGGTTGTTAGAGGTGCTCTACATGATAAAGATATGCTTGAGTCAATGACTATCCCTGTCAACTCTTATCCACCTAGCTACCGTACCTGCTGGGAGTACTGGAACATCTTCAAGGTCTTTCTCAATCCTCCTAAGCAATTCCTCAACCTCTAAATGAGATATAGTTTCCTCTATGAACTTCCTTATCAACTCACTCCAATTAACATTACTAACCCTCCCTATCCTCTCCTTTAATTCTCGAGGAATTCTAACACATATGATACTAGACATTTAAGCCCCTATAAAATAATTCTGTAAGATGAGAAATATAAGTATATCTTACGTAAAACAGTTATGTAAAGCTTATACAACTGACCGTAAATCTAGGAATTACGTGAAGATATTAACGTTTAAGAACCTCACACATCAACTCCCATCTCTAAATAACCTCCTCCCTACTACCACACCTACTACTAGTAGTTTGTACCTACCATTACAACACCTCACTACCTTTAACCACCTCATATTACGGTATTAGTTACTGGGATGTAATTCGTTACTATCTCAGTCTTCACTACAGTCGTAGTTATAGGTATAGACTTAACTACGGTGGCTGTAGTGGATATAGCTAGTTGTAGTGCTGATGTTACTCTGTGAGTTAATGATTGCGTAGTAGTAATAGTAATTATAACTATAACCAAACTGTTTGTTTAATCTCCACTAGGTTGGATAGTACTCATATAGTATCCCCATTTAATTACGTGAGTTACTCACTACAGTCAAGATTGAATTTATTAATGCCTTCATATTCGGTAAGGACTTAAGTAAGGATTACTTTTATGAGGTTTAGTCATTAAGAGTGTTAACTGATTCTTAAGACTGCAGATCCTTTGATTTTCGCTGCTTTTAACTTTCTTAAGACTTCATTTACTTGATCTAATCTATACTCCTCAACATGTATCTCTACTGGTTTCTTCTTAATGATTTCAAGTAATTCCCTCACATCATTTCTAGTTATGTTTGCAACACTTCTGACTTCCTTCTCAAACCATAGGTGTTTCTCATATGTTAAGTTTATAGGTGTTTGCTTCCTAATCACGTT
>Ga0326760_1000139_pt1 | contig 41592 bp, 39 predicted proteins | sample GCREP_S_FD_207668 | JGI IMG/M metagenome (GOLD analysis project Ga0326760, IMG submission 207668) | Hot spring sediment microbial communities from Geyser Creek Basin, Yellowstone National Park, WY, United States - GCR.EP_S | ecosystem: Environmental > Aquatic > Thermal springs > Near-boiling... | reverse complement strand
TATAGGCTTCCAATACCAAAACCTGGGATAGTTCTAGGTTTACTTGGCCCAAATGCTGTGGGTAAATCCACTGCCATCAAGATTTTGGGTGGAGTTATTAAGCCAAATCTTGGTAGATGGGATTCACCTCCCGATTGGGATGAGATCATACGCTTCTATAGGGGTTCTGAGCTTCAAACATACTTTGAGAAGCTATCCCATGGCAACCTTAGGGTATTCTTGAAACCGCAGTATCTTGATAAGATTCCAAGTGTAGTTAAGGGCTCCGTTGGGGAGGTTCTATCCAGAATTGATGAGCGTGGAGTTCTACGTGATTTGGCTGATTCACTGGGTCTAAAGGGGATTTGGGATAGACCCTTAAGTGTGCTCAGTGGTGGTGAGCTTCAAAAGGTTGCTGTTGCAGCTGTAGCCCTTAGGGATGCCGATGTATACCTATTTGATGAGCCTTCAAGCTACCTCGATGTTTATGAGAGGATGAGGGTTGCCAAAGTCATTAGGGGGCTTGCCTCAAAGGATAAATATGTGATTGTTGTGGAACATGATATTGCAGTTTTAGATTACATTTCAGATCAAGTTTGCATATTCTATGGGAATCCAGGGGTTTATGGTGTTGTAACCCCAGTTTATGGTGTTAGGGTTGGAATAAACATTTATCTTGATGGATACATATCCTCAGACAACGTCCTATTTAGGCGTGAACCAGTTAGGTTTGATGTGGCTCCACCACATATTGAATGGGCTCCTGGAAGCTTATTCCTAGAGTGGGGTCCTATGAGGAAGAGGCTTGGGGATTTTGAACTTAAGGTTGAACCTGGCAGCATACATATAGGTGAAGTTATTGGGATTCTAGGTCCAAACGGTATTGGTAAGACGACATTCATAAAGCTTCTTGCAGGAGTTTTGGAGGTTGATGAAGGTTACACTCCAACATCCAGTTTAAAGGTTAGCTACAAGCCTCAATACATATCCTTTAAGGAGGATTTAACTGTTAAGGAGGTTTTGGCTGAAGCTGCTGGTGACAAGTTTAATTCCTCATGGTTTAAGAGTGAAATTCTAATACCACTAGACCTCATAGACCTACTGGATTCACATCTATCTGAGCTTAGTGGTGGTGAGCTTCAGAGGGTTGCCATAGCTAAATGTCTATCCATGGATGCAAACATATACCTACTGGATGAGCCAAGTGCATATTTAGATGTTGAGCAGAGAATCTCCGTGGCTAGGGTTATCAAGAGGATTGTGGAGGCGAAATCTTCAGCTGCATTCGTTGTGGAACATGACCTAATAATTCAAAGCATAATAGCCAACAGCTTAATGGTATTTTCAGGTATCCCGGGTAAATTTGGAATAGCCCACACGCCCACAGGTTTAAGGAGTGGAATGAATAGGTTCTTGAGGGATGTGGATGTAACTTTTAGGAGGGATCCCCAGACCGGTAGACCTAGAGTTAATAAGCCAGATTCATGGCTTGATAGGCATCAGAAGAGTATAGGCGAATACTACTATTATGAGGCTAAGGAGTAAGCTGGATACCTTTAAATACCCATTGAAACACAATATTTTCGGTGATAAATATTGAAGGTTACTGTAAGTTTAATTAAAGCTGATGTTGGAAGCTTGGCGGGGCATCATATAGTTCATCCAAAGCAGATTGAAGTTGCTAGGGAGAATCTAAAATTGGCTGCTGAAACTGGTCTTATACTGGACTTCTACGTCTTCAATTGTGGTGATGATTTGGAGCTTTTAATGACGCATACTAAGGGTGAGGATAATCCTGAAATTCATGGTTTAGCTTGGAATACCTTCAAGATGGTTACTGATAATGTTTCAAAGCCCATGAAGCTCTATGCTGCTGGTCAAGACCTATTGAGTGATGCATTTTCAGGTAATGTTAGGGGTTTAGGGCCTGGGGTTGCTGAAATGGAGTTTGAGGAGAGGCCTAGTGAGCCCATCATAGTTTTTGCAGCTGATAAGACTGAGCCTGGAGCCTTCAACCTCCCATTATTCAGAGTCTTTGCAGATCCATTCAATACTGCTGGGCTTGTCATAGATCCAAGGCTTCATAAAGGGTTCAGCTTCACAGTGCTGGATGTTTTGGAGGGGTTAAGGGTTACATTGAATTGCCCTGAAGAAATGTATGATCTCTTAGCACTACTTGGAACCACTGGTAGGTATGTTATACATAAGATTCATAGTAGGGAGGGGTTGATTGCAGCTTCATGCTCCACAACTAGATTATCCCTCATTGCCGGTAGATATGTTGGTAAAGATGATCCAGTATGTATTGTTAGGACGCAGAGTGGTCTCCCAGCTGTGGGTGAGGTTTTGGAGGCATTTTCCTTCCCACATCTGGTTGCTGGTTGGATGAGGGGGAGTCATTACGGCCCATTAATGCCAGTTTCATTGAGGGATGCTAAGTGCACTAGGTTTGATGGTCCACCAAGGATTGTGGCGTTAGGATTCCAGTTGAATAATGGTAAGCTCATAGGTCCAGCCGATTTGTTTGATGATCCAGCTTTCGAATATACTAGGATGAAGGTTATGGAGGTTGCTGATTACATGCGTAGGCATGGCCCATTCATGCCTGCTAGGCTAGGTCCAGATGAAATGGAGTATACCACACTACCACAGGTTTTGGAGAAGCTTAAGGATAGATTTGAGAAGGTGAAGTAGGGCTGATGAAGTTTTTGAAACCTCCAATAATAACCTTAAACTTCAAATGTTTTTTAGAGGCTACTGGTGATGGTGCAGTAAGGCTTTCAAAGATTGCAGAGAAGGTTTCCAATGAGACTGGTGTTAGCATAGTGGTATGCCCACAACATACAGACCTCTATAGGGTTGCAAGTTCAGTTGATATTCCAGTATTCTCACAGCATGTAGACCCCATAACTCCTGGCTCTTGGACTGGTCACATCCTCCCGGAGGCAGTTAAGGCTGCAGGGGCGTCTGGCACACTTCTGAATCACTCGGAATTTAGACTTAAATTGTCAGATATAGAGTTTGCATTGTCTAGGATTAATGAAGTTGGATTGATTGCCCTCGTATGTGCTAACAATGTTAGGGTTGCTTCATCATTGGCCCATCTTAAACCTTGGGGTGTAGCTGTGGAACCTCCTGAACTAATTGGTACTGGTATGGCTGTGAGTAAGGTTAAACCTGAAGTTGTCTCCAACGCTGTCAGCGAGGTTAAGGGGGTTTCTAGGGATGTACTCGTATTTTGTGGTGCTGGGATATCCACAGCTGAAGATGCATACATAGCCTTTAAATTGGGGGTTGAAGGCATACTACTTGCCTCAGCTTACGTTAAAGCTAAAGATCCTGAATCCTTCCTAAGATCACTCTGTGAAGCCTCCCTAAAGGGGTTACAACGCTAAGTTTTTATAAGCCTAAGCATTTTCTACATATAATGGATAATTATGATGGGTAGAGTCATACTGCTCTTTGGGATAATGACTGGGCTCTTAATGCTTGTGGGTTACGCCATAGGCTCACTATTTGGAAGCCCATTAACTGCTGTTGAATTATCCCTAGCTATGGCTCTATTCATGAATCTAATCACATACCTATACTCAGATAAAATCGTCTTAAGCATGTGTGGAGCTAGAATAGTTAGTGAAGCAGAATATCCACGTTTACACAGGATAGTTGAACGTGTAGCCAATGCGGCAAACATACCAAAACCAAAAGTTGCAGTAATAGATAGTAATGCCCCAAATGCCTTTGCAACTGGTAGGGGTCCTGGGAGAAGCGTTGTAGCTGTAACCAGGGGGTTAATGTCAATACTAAATGAAGATGAAATTGAAGCGGTAATAGGGCATGAGATAACGCACATCAAGAATAGGGATATACTTGTATCAACAATTGCTGCAACCCTTGCTGGCGCAATAAGCTACCTAGCATTCCTCGGAAGATGGGGGATATTATGGGGGGCTGGTGAACGTAGGAGGGATGAGGGATCCATAGTGGCTGCATTGTTGGCAGCAATACTAGCCCCAATAGCTGCAACACTAGTGCAATTGGCAATATCCCGTGAGAGGGAGTATGGAGCCGATGAGGGTGGAGCGAAGATCACAGGTAAACCCATGAGCTTAGCCAACGCCCTAATAAAGATCAGTGGAGCCAAGAATGCTGGATTAACATTAAATGTGAATCCATCAACATCCCACATGTGGATAGTAAACCCACTGAGAGGGTCAACTCTAGAAGAACTATTCTCAACACATCCACCAGTGGAGAAGAGGGTTGAAAGATTAAAGAAGATTGCCAGGGAAATGGGAATATACTACATGTAACGCATCAAAATCCCACGATCAAGACATTCAAAGAATTAAGCATACATTATATGTTGGGACACTTTTAAATTGTCAAAGCACCCAATATTTTATTGGGGCCCGTAGCTCAGTTTGGATAGAGCGTCGGCCTGCGGAGCCGAAGGTCCTGGGTTCAAATCCCAGCGGGCCCGCCACCATTGATTGTACATATCTGGTTTATGCTGAAATTATGATCATGTTTGAGGATTTCAACAATCAAAATAGTAATGTACTAAAAGTTTGACAAACCTTAGCATTTTGATAAGTTTTAAATTGTAGTATTATGACAATAGTTATATATACCCCTATAATAACTAATTTAAGTCCTTTGTGAGAAATATGTGTGGACATCACCATCATCATGTAATGGATTTCAAGAGGAGGTTTACGTTATCTGTTTTGCTAACAATCCCCCTCCTATTCCTCTCAGAATCCATTTACAGCTTCTTCGGTATTGAATTCTCAATCCCTTATGGTGCTTTCCTCTCACTAATGCTTTCCACAGTAATATTCTTTTATGGTGGGTTTCCATTCTTATCCGGTTTGGTTTATGAGGTTAGGGTTCGCCGCCCTGGTATGATGACCCTTGTGGGTTTCGCCATAACCATAGCCTTTGCATATTCTGTTTTAACTGTTTTTAGTGGTGGAGGATTCTTCCTCGAGCTTGCCACATTGATTGATATTATGCTTTTAGGACATTGGGTTGAAGCTAGGAGTGTTATGGGTGCTTCCATGGCTTTGGAGGGGCTTGCAAAACTTATGCCTAAATATGCCCATTTAATTGTTGATGGTGATGTTAAGGATGTTTCAGTTTCAGATTTGAGGGTTGGAGATATTGTGCTGGTTAAGCCTGGTGAGAAGATTCCATGTGATGGTGTTGTGGTTGAGGGGGAGAGTCATGTTGATGAAGCTCTCTTGACAGGTGAATCTAAACCAGTCCATAAGGGGGTTGGTGATAGGGTTATTGGTGGTTCAATTAATGGTGATGGCGTTTTAAAGGTTAGGGTGGATAAGTCTGGGGATGAAACATACTTAGCGCAAGTCATAAGGCTAGTTAAGCAAGCTCAAGAAAGTAAAACAAGAATTCAAGATATCGCTGATAAAGCAGCTGCACTACTATTCTACATATCCCTCGCTGCTGGGGTAATAACATTCCTATACTGGTATCCAGTAAGTGGAGTTTACGCAGCTCTATCGAGAACAGTCACGGTTCTGGTGATAGCTTGTCCACATGCATTAGGCTTAGCAATCCCCCTCGTGGTAGCCCTCACAACATCCATAACTGCGAAGATGGGTATCCTAATTAGGGATAGGATGGCTCTTGAACTTGCAAGGAACATTGACACTGTAGTTTTTGATAAGACTGGAACATTAACTCTTGGTGAATTGAAGGTTACAAGAGTTATTTCATATATTGATTTAGATGAACTTGTAAGTTTAACTGCAAGTTTAGAATCAAATTCTGAGCATACAATTGCAAAGGCCATTGTAGAGTATGCTAAATCAATTGATGTAGGTTTAAGGAGGGTTGAAGAGTTTAAATCCATTCCTGGAAGGGGGGTTTACGGTAGAATTGATGATAGGGAGGTTTACGTTGGAGGTTGGAATCTAATCAAAGAGCTCAAAATTCCAATTAAAGATGATGTGGTTAAGGAAGTTAGTGGGAGAGGCGAAACATTAGTATTCACAGTGGTTGATGGGGCTTTAGCCGGTGTATTTGCATTATCAGATGTCATAAGACCCGAATCCTATGAAGCTGTTAAAGCACTTAAAGATATGGGTGTAAACGTTTATATGATTACAGGGGATTCCGAGGATGTGGCTAAATGGGTTGCTGAAGAGCTTAACATAGATAGATACTTTGCAAATGTACTTCCACATGAAAAAGCTGAAAAAGTTAGGGATTTAATGCGTATGGGTTATAGAGTTGCAATGGTTGGAGATGGAGTAAATGATGCCCCTGCATTAGCTTCAGCTCAAGTTGGAATAGCAATTGGAGCTGGAACTGATGTGGCAATTGAGAGTGCCAATATAATATTGGTGGGTAATGATCCTAGGGGAGTGGTCAAAGTACTTGAAATAGCTAAGAAATCGTATTCAAAGATGATTCAAAACCTATGGTGGGCTGCGGGATACAATGCAATCACAATACCCATGGCGGCTGGAGTTCTATCAAACTTAGGCTTAACAATTCCACCAGCCATTGGAGCAATAATAATGTCGGTAAGCGATGTAATAGTTACATTGAATAGTAGTACTCTAAGAAGATATGAGCCGAAAATTCCAGAATATATGGAGAAGCACATCACTATAGACCCAGTATGCGGAATGGAGGTTGATCCAAGTCAAGCTTACGGGAAAATCGAGTACAAAGGTATAACAATATACTTCTGCTCACAAGAATGCCAAGAAAAGTTTAAGAGAAACCCAGAAAAATACTTCTCAAAACTATTGAAGAATGAAAGCCAGGCTTAACTTAAAGAAAAAGTAATAATTACTTCACAATTTAGTTTGCAATGATAATCCACATTAAAAAATGTAAATAAAATTATGGGAATTTATGACTTGTTACTCTGCTGGGTTCAAAATGTAATATCCATCATAATTTATTGCTTCAGAATTTTCCATAGGATTCCCTATTCCTATACTATACCACCCTTCATATGGTGGGTATATATGTACTTCCGCGCATCCACCATAACATCTATAATAGTAGAAGTGTCTATAAGCCCAGTACACTATCCCAATATCTATTGGTTGATAGGCAGGATTCCATTTACATGATATGTCTACGCGTTGTGTTGTATATAAGTAGTGGTATCCATGAAAGTTCAGCTGTCCTGGTTCTATAGTCCCATATATCGGGTAGGTCCCTGTCTCTTGTAATGGCTTAACTTCACACACTCTCAACTTCATACCTTTAATAACGATATAACCTAAATCTTTAACCACTTTCAGTGGTTGATTTATTGGAGGCTTCTTCATAGCCATACATTCCAATATCTTCTGGGGTATGGACATGTACAATATATCCCCAACATTTATTCCTGACATGCCATGTATTTTCGTAACTTTTACGATGAGATAATTACCCTTTAAACCCACTACTGTGAATTCGAACCCAGTATAACCTTCAGGCCATTGGCCACCTTCACCAATATTTAATGCTTTAATGATACGCTCTAAATTTTCATCTTCATTTATCATGATCTCTTTTGATGCCACTAGATTCATGTTTAACAATTCACATGTCAATATTGCAATTATAATTGTTGAAATCATTATTGCTACATATTCCCTTTTCATATATCTGTTCACCCCCAATGTAAAATCATACCGTGAAATAGCTATTAAGAATTGCTTGAAATTCTTTTCAGCATAATTTTAAAAGCTTTTCAAGTAAATTAGTATGTTAGGTGGAGCTTTTGAGGAGAATAATTCTTTTACTATTCATAATATTCACAGTATCCGCATTTTCCTTCATATTGAACAATTTTGCTGGATTAAAGATATTCCCCTCACATTCCTTCACAATTAGTCTTAACCTTTCAAATTATACCGAGACTAGTAGAGTTGTCATTTCAATTTCTCATCCTAATTCCACATTCACCCTAATAAGGCTTGATACTTCAAAACCTGAACATGGAAATATTATTGAGCTCACCCCTAAAGATTACAATTATAAAATGTTATCTTTCAATAACTCGGTTTTCATATTTGGTGTGGTGGAGGTTGCTGGGCTTTCACCTAGATCTTGGTATTATGTTAAAGTCTGCCTTCCAATAAACTTTACAGTTAAACCATATGTCCTCTTGACTGGTGCTTTAAGGTATGGTGAAACTTATCATTTGGAGTTTCCAAGGGGTTATGATTCAACATATGTTGGTAAATCATATTTTTGGGTTTCAGGGTTTACTAGTGATGATGGTGTTTTGGCCTTCAATTTCATGGTGGTCGCACCCTCCACATAATTTCCCTCGGTAATTTTATGGTGAAGGGTGTTATGAGAATTAGCTTGAAGGATTTGGCTGTAAGCATTCTCTTGCTCATATCCTCATTTATTCTAGTTAACAAATTGCTGAATCCAACACCTATACAGATAATTGTGAGTAGCGAGGGTCAACCTATAGTGGTTAGGGAATTTGTGACTTATACTCTAATTGATGTCATTGTGGTTGTTGCATCCACGATTATAGTTTGCATGACCTCCTTTTACATACTATTCTCAACACGTTTGGAGGGGAAAGCATTAAACCCCTCTAACTCCATAGAATCCGACATTAAATTTGCATTACGTCTTTTAGAGGGGGATCAGAAGAAGATTTTCCTCTTAATTGTTGAGTCTGGTGGTAGCATTCTGCAGAGTGAGATAGTTGAGAAAAGTGGATTCTCCAACGCTAAAGTTACGAGAATTTTAAGTGAACTTGAATCTAAAGGGCTTATAATTAAACGTAGGTATGGTATGACGAATAAAATTGAAATTAATAGGGAGATGCGAACTGCAAAGTAGCATAATTTCACAACTGTTTAGTTTGTTTAATTCTCCTAGGGAATGTTAAAGCCCATTATTGTAGTTGATGAATGACGAATAAGTATTGCAAAATCATCAAGTCAAGTGGGGAAATAAAAATCATCCTCAAAATTGCTGAATTAATGATTTTATTTTGGAATAATGCTTTCTTTGATAATTTTAAGTTTTGATGGGTTTATGTGATTTTGCAATGCTTAAGACTCTTTCAACAGTTATCTTTGCAAGTCTTACGAGGGCTTCACATTCCGGTATATAGTTGACTGCCGATTTATCGAATAGTATGTTGCTTGAGGGTGGCATTTCCTCATCGCCAACCCATATTACCAGTATTATTGGTACTTTTGGTAGGGCGTATATCTTTAATGCCATATCACCATAATCTACAATTTCACATCCCAATATCTCTGCAACTTTACGTAGTGGTTCTGGATTTCTACCAAACCCCTCTTCAAACTCTTTACATACACTCTTAAATGCTGGACAGTGTTTTAAAGCGTATTCTCCATATGCCTTGAATAATTCTGTGAATGAAGCGTATTCCCCAGTTTCCCCAACATCTTCTGTTGCTTGGGAATGTATGTATAATACATAGTATATTTCGCCTTTCCTATCATCTTCAACCTCTTCATTTAGAATTTCATCATATATCTTCCCATTCTCCAATGATAATTTGAATCCTAGGAAGCGGATTTCCCTCCCCTTCTCAAATCCAAATCTCCCAGCAAGACTTTTAACAGTATCTTTAACTTTATCCCAATTCTTCCAGTATGAGAGGAGTGCCATGGGATCATCAATCCCCCATTAATCTATCAACTTTATATTCCTTGCTATTTCCCTTGCCGCCATTACTGCTGGACTGTTGCTTGGCAAATCCAGTATTGGCTTCCCATTCACACTATATTCCAGTATCATTTCATCTTCAGGTATTATCCCTGCAAATTCGTATCCAACTTTCTCAGACCATTCACGCAGTTTTCCTTCGTTGGATTTTGGTATCCTATTTCCAACAATATACATGTGTTTAGCTTCTATATTTACCTCCCTTACCAATTGTTTGATCTTTTCAGCTGTTTTGAAGCTCATCATTGATGGATCTACCATTACTATTAGGGTATCCACATATCTATCTGTCCTTCTACTTAAATGTTCCAATCCAGCTTCCATATCCATTAATACAACACTGTAATTCTTTACTAATTTGCCAGTAATTTTTGTTAATACTGCGTTTATGTAGCAGTAGCATCCCTCCCCCTCCCCTCTACCCATGGATAGGAAGTCGAAGCCATTTGCTTCCACTATTGCCCTATAAACCCAATATTCTATCAATGCATCTTTAGAGAATCCCACAGCCACCTCCACATCATCCACTTTACGCCTAAACTCTTCAACTATCTCTGCAATGCTCTTCTCAACATTTACACCTAATAATTCGTGTAGATTCATTGCTGGATCGGCATCTATCACTATTATATCATCATTGCTACCACTTTCAAGTAGAACTTTTAGTAGTAGTGCTGTTAGGGTTGTCTTCCCACTACCCCCCTTACCTGATATTGAGGCTATGAATGGTCTTATCATGCTTCAACACCATAATAGTATGCGTTTCCAAATTCTTTAACTTATTTATGACGTATTTTCCTACTGGCTTCCCACCATGTTGGGAATAGCTCCCTCTTACCTGGGAGTACGAATCCAGCTTGATATTCATCCATGAAGTCTGGGTCTAATAGTAATTCTATGATCGCCACTATCTTTGAAATCCTCTCAGCCTCCTCCCTATAATCCTTTGATATCAATGATAGATATGATCCTCCGAGGGATCCATTCCCAATGTAAATTATTTCGGCATTTGTGAATTCCGGTATCATTCCTATTGCTATGGCGTTATTTACGTTTAGGTATTTTCCGAAAGCTCCACATATGTACACTTTTCTAACATCGTTTACGTTCATCAACATCTTCTTCAATAGAATTGATATTGCAGCGCAAACTGAGGATTTTGCATCAATTAGATTGTATATGTCCTTCTCCGTTATCACTATATCCCTTCCAATTGAAGTTTCATCTTTAGATGCAACTACATATTCGTATCCATCAGCCCCCAATCTAATGTACTGTGATTCTATATCCCTTCTGAATTTGCCAAACACATCTATTACTCCATTTATGAATAGTTCTGCTAGTAAATCTATGTACCCAGAACCACATATTCCAATTGGTTTTGCTCCACCTATTGTGTTGTAATGTGCTTTTAACGTTTCTGAATCTATCTTTATACTTTCAATTGCCCCCTCAATGGCCCTTACACCACATTTAAGTCCCCACCCTTCAAAGGCTGGTCCAGCTGGAGCTGTGGTCCCCAAAACCCAATCTCTACATCCAATAGCAACTTCTGTGTTTGTTCCTATGTCTATTAGTATGGATGGTTGTTCTTGGAAGCTTAATCTTGAAGTTATGATGTCTCCTATGACGTCTCCACCGAAGAATCTACCTGCACATGGAAGTACGTATATTGGTGTATTCCCATTCAATTTTAATCCTAGATCCTTTGCATGTAGTGTGTATGGGTTTCTTGGAATGTTAACTCTCTCTTTAAATGATTTTACCAGTGGACTTGGATTCAACCCTACTGTTGTATATGTCATTACAGTGTTTCCAGCAATAGCTACTTCACATATTTCATTGGCATTTACGCCAAGTTTCCCACATAACCTCTTTACGAGTTCATTTATTGTATCCACAACTGCCCTTTGAAGCTCCTTTAAACCATCCTTTATTTCCATTGCATATGATATTCTTGACATTAAATCTTCTCCATAAACCAATTGTTTATTGAATTCCGAATCAGTTGCTAGGATGTTTCCATTGCTCATATCAATTATTGATGCAACTATCTTTGTGGTTCCAACGTCTACAGCTAAACCATAGAATTTCTCAACCTTCTTTGCAAATTCGATTTTAACTATCTCTTTAAGGTATGAGTTTACGATTAGAGTTGCATTATCCTCCAATATTTTATCAAATAATTCCTCGAAGCTCCATTTCTCTTCGCAAGCTACCTTATATTCGCTTAATATCTTCTTTAATTCATGTATATTTCCCTTGCTTATAATTATTTTATGCGTGTATGGTTTTACTTCAACACTTTCACTCATGAAGTCTGCTAGGAGTTTCGCTTTACCCATTATGCTTTCAGGCGGTATTGTTATCTCAATATCCTCTATGATCTTTGCTTGGCATGCGAGTACATATCCCTTGGATAGCTCCTCCACTGATATTACTTCTTTATCCCTAACCCTATGTTCAACCCTACCTCTCGTCACTATAACTTTACATTTACCACAGAATCCCTTACCACCACATACACTCCTAATCCCTATCCCCTTCTCTCTTAGCGCTTCAAGTATTGTTGAACCCTTCTTAACGTGGAATTCTAGGTTGTATTGTGGGATTGATATTCTAGCGTGTTCTCCTTCTTCATAATCCATTAGTCATCATCCTTCTAATATCTCCTTAATCTTCTCTGGAGTCCACATCTTCTTTATGAATGATGGTATTTCACTTGAATCCATTGGTCCAACTACAACCTTCCATTTAGTTGCTTCTTCTATATCCCCTGAAACTCTGGCAGCTTTTCCCGGTATTATTAATATCTTATTTTTAACCTTTCCTTCAAGACCGCTTTCCTTGATTACCTCTAAAACTTTGTCTCCAATGAACTTCTTAGCAGCTACAGAGACATCTACAGCTAACCCTTCGGTATCTATAACTATTAACCATGCATTTAAGCCACCTTTCTGTATATCGTTTGAAACTATACTGTATGTTAAAGCGTAATTGCTTGTTATGAATACTGGTGAATTTTCATCCGGATTTCCAATGGCTCTAAGACCCTTCTCAACTGCCACTGGCTTCCTCGGATCTGTGTATATCTGGAATCTCCACATGACTAGTGGTAGTAGAGTCCAGCCTTCGAGGGAATGCATTATTATGGCATCTGCATATCTGGTCATCATTATTGTGGATAGAATTGTTTCCCACATCATTGTTTGAATGGGATCTTCATGTGGCTTCGTCCATATGGATATTGGCGTTCCTATTAATGGGTATGATGCATACTTATAACCTTCGTTCATAGCCTTATACCTTAATTGTGTATATGCCTTTATCGTGTATGATAATCCGCCAATGCCGGTGAAGCACCCCGGATCTAAAGCTACATCTTCTATGCCAACATCTTCCGTTAATGTTTTTGCTAGGGATATTAGTGTATCTAGGTCTCCTGGGCTGGCTATTGTTAATGCTGAATTGTATGTTTTTGCAAGATCAGCCATTTCCCTCCAATTATCCTTCGTTGCAGCATAAATTAGTGGTTTATATCTCCCATTTAATACTGAGAGTCCTGCCTCTATTATTCTTGGGTCTTGTGAGCATAGAATTAATGGTAGTGTGCAGTTTTCAATTACTGTTTGTGTGGCTTTCATGTATTGTTTTGGATCTTTTGATGTTGATCTTAGGGCCACTAAATCAAGTTTCAGTTTACGACCTACATATTCATATGAAAAGTTTTCAATAGTCTTTAAGCGTTTTATTAGTGTATCTTTATCCATAGAGTCATCGACATCTATGGCTATGGCTGTTGGATTCATATATTTGAGTTCATGTCTATATAGCACGTACTCTCCGCCTATCTTAACTGTCCGCTGTGGGGATTTCAATGCAATTTCCCTTACTGGTGGTGCCACTAAAGCTTTTATCTTCTGGTAATTTTCCCTATACCCTTCTTCAAGTAGTGGTGTGCATTGGTCAAGGTCTGCTTCAAAATTTATAAGTTTAACTGCGAATGCCATGCAATTTGCTTCTCCACACTTCCCACAATTGGTTTTTGGGAGCATCTTGTATATTTCTATTGGGTTTGGTGCTTTCCACGGCATATCATATCACCGGTAATTTTGATGATAACCATTTCATGGAGTCTTCCAATTGTGGTTTGGGTTGGGAGAACATGCTCTCCCTCAACTCCATTAGGGTTTTCATTGTTGTTGGGTGTAGCATCATGAAGTAGTCAGCTCCTGCTAGGAGGCATATTATGCATGTCAGAGTTTCCCATAATGGCCCCCTAATCTCCTTTGGACCCCAATATGGATCCATCGTTATCCATGCTTCCCTAGCACCCCAAGCATTTGAAGCTCCAACATTGAATGGATGTTGAAGTTCAGTGTCTCCAATTAAAGCTGCCAATCTAGCTCTCTCCATGGCTGTAAATCCATATTCAGTTCCATAACCTATACCTCCAATGTTCAAATCCAGTATTATCCTGTCCTTCTGTATCCAATCGTAAACTTTCCTATTTATTTCCCTAGCTTTATCTAGGTCCATTGGTGAGAAGTCTATTACCACGGTATCCTTCTTCGATATATGTTTACATATGTCTTCAAGTTTCATATCCAAATTTAAACTATTTAGAACAACTCTTTCCCCCTCAGTTACATCTGAAATCTTCTTGAATACTTCAACATCTTTTACTGGGTTTCCGCTTCCACCAACTACTATTGGCACTTTCACTTGTTGCATTATCTCTTCAACGAGTTTGGCTGATTCTTGTGGATTTGTATCCTTTATGGCTGGGTCTGTGCTGATTAAGTGTATGTTTATGGCTTCAGCTTTGAATTTCTCAACCCAAATCTTAGCCCATTCAACTGGGTTGTCTAGGGCATCTCCGAAAATTTGTCTAACGGCTCTAGGTAATGATATCTTCATATCGAATACGTCTCCACCAAAGCGTGGTGGATTTGTTTGGGTTACTCCAGTTATATAGTAGTATGGTGGTAGTGTATGTCCCCCCAATACTAATACCCTATCCCTCGATCCACCTTCACTCTTAGTTGCCCCCATCTTAACTTCCACAACCCTCCCCGGAAATGATATTTTTGGTTCTTCAAATGCCAATTTCGAGATTTCAATAACCTTCTTCTTAACAACTTCCACTGCTGGTTTTAGAGTTCTCCTAACCATTGGTTGAAGGGTTATTTGTAATTCTTCAGCTTCAATTTCAACGTCATGTAATTCAACTATGCCCTTATTTATAGCCTCCATTATGTTTGATAGTAATTCACTTATAACCTTATTCCCCAATTCCTCCATCATCTTCTTCTCCTTATCTGTCACGATGATCACTTCCTCTCCTCAGTCCTCTTTATCACGATCTTTTCAGCTCTAATTTTAACATTCTTTAATATGAAGCTTATACCGCCCATGCTTACTGGTATTTCAGGTATTGATATTACCTCTTCAACCTTCTCCTTCTCCGTGGGTGTTATGGTTACTGGTTTTTCAACAACCTTTTCCTCTGGAACTTTTTTCTCCAATATCTTGATTGCAAGTGGATGCTTCCTTTCAATTAAAAACTTCTTTAATTCCTCAACCGTCTTTGCATCTTTCTCAGTTGCAATTTTGTCACGCAATTCTTGTGGTATTGCATCCAGTAGCTTCTCCTTCAATTCAGATGACATCCATACAATTCTATTCCATCCACCATCAGCTTGTAGAAACTTCTTCGACCTCATGTATAATACTCCAAGACCATAGAATCCAGGTATCTGCTTCCCTCCACCAGCTGAATCAGCTATATCTCCAAATTTAAGTCCAACTGGGGTTGCGCCCGCGTATCCTCTCTGAACTATTCCCAGTCCATCGACTTCGGGTACGTAGAATGTTACGCATTCAAAGCATCCACATGATGTATGTGGGTAATCGAAGGCCGAGTATAATGTTACCCTTTGTATTGAACCTCCTGAAAGCTTTCTAACAGTTTCATTGGCTCCCTCCCACTCCCCCCTTATTGGGTCTAGCAGTTTACCCTTAGGAACTGGGGCTATGGGTCCCTTCGGATCTATCTTCGCAGCCACCATGGCATCTATCCATGTTATTGCACCACAATTTGCCGATCTTTCAGGTGTTATGATGCATACGTGTGTTGGTGCGAAGGATTGGCATAATCTACATGAGTAGAATACATCTACATCTTCATCCCTAAGTCCGAATATCCTTGCATCTCTAGCTTCATATACCTTCAATGCTTGATCAAATAGTTTTCCAACGATTTCTCCATTGGTTACAAATGTTATTTGCATCTTCTCTATTATTGGGAATGCAGATTTGAATAGCCTATATAGTACTGTGCCTATATATTTGAATGATGTTAACCCCTTACTATAAGATTTATCTGCGACTCTAAGCCATATATCGTATCTTTGGTTTAAATGCATGAATCCTTGTATGTAATTGCAGAATTCATGAACTCTCCTCTCTATTACACCTTCAGCATTTGGATCCAGCTTACTTCCATAAACTTCCAGTATTATTGCGAGGGGGTATGTTCCTCCACGTTTCAATTCATTTATATCTTCACCTACAATTATCACTTTTCCATCATTAACTTCCTCAGGATTTGCCTTTATCCTAACAAGTTCAAATTTGTGTTTCAATTTTGGTCCACCAAATTCTACAAACATGTTTTCCCTTCTAACCCTCTGCCCTTCATATTGTGGTCCAACATCTACTGGTATATCTAGGAACATCCCCTTCTCCGGTGCTGGTGGTACATCATAAACTCTTACTGGAATATTTTCTGGAACTTGAATTGGGTTTAGTATGTTTATCGTTAAGCCCATCTAACTCGCCTCTATGAAGCCATAATTATGTGTTAATAATGGATTTTAAAGTTTATGCTATTCAACTTACGACTTTAAGTTCCCCCTCTAATTGGCATAGGTTTTTGTACCATATGGAGAGTGGGAGTAGTGGGAAGGTCCATGTGGCATTGGGTTGTGGGTATGGGTCTATTGACATTGTATTTAGATGTTTATATGCGTAGTGTTTTAGGTAGTTTAGTAGTAGCCAGCCGTAGTAGTAGTGGAATCCAATGAGTATTGCTAGATCGTAATTGGATTTATTTGATGATATTTTTTGAACCACTTCCAGTGGGAATGCTATCACATAGTTTTTGAACCCCCTTGAATCGAGTTCCCTAACAGTTTTACTATCCGAGACTGTTATCTCAGCCTTTATACTATTGGATATACTTATTAAGTTGCTCAATATATCTCCACCAATCAATTCACTTAACCTATGTATTTCTGGACCTATCATCATTATTGGCTTTTTATGTTGTTTAATTATGCTTGCCAACCTCTTTACATCTGGCACTACAGTTGCTTTTATTGGTCCTGGTGGTATATCCCCCTTAGCCCAATATTCTATGCTCATGTTTCTCTCACCTTCATCTTTTCAACAACTTCGGTTAGATGTGTTGGGTTTGATGTTACTGGCTTCTCTATCCATCCAACCTCCTTAAGATATCTCATGACTTCATCCCTATATGTTATTGGTATATCCCCCTCACTTCTAATGAATAAGTGTATATCCTTTGGCAGCTTCTCCTCTCCGAAGAACTTCTTATATAATGATATGTAGTTTGTGAGTTTTATTGCTCTACCTTGTGGTGTGTCTGCTGGTCTTATACATAGCTTTGCAGCCATAACCATAGCTTCCTCCTTAGTTTCAGCTGCATAGAATAGGTGTTCAGGTGCAGGTCCACCGTAAACCTTCTCTCCAGTCTTAGCATCATAAACGTACCATGCATTCTCATCTTCAGCATTCCCCAATAGCATTCTCCTATACTTTATTCCATGGGGGCCAACTATTATTGGTATTCCAAGCCTCCAGAATCCTGAGGCTATTGCTGCAGCTTTCTGGCTCATTGCACCCCAAGCTATCCCCACGGCTCCAACCCTATTATGTATGTAGTCTGCTATTTCAGCATAGTTCGCCCTTAATGGTAGTCTGGCGAATATGTTTGCAATCTTTATTGCTGCACCAGATATATGTGCATTGGCTACGCATGAACCAACGTTAACTAAACCTCCAGCTGTAAATTCTCCGCTGAATTCTTCATATGGCGTTTTCCCTTCTTCAGTTTTATACATTGCAATTGCCATAGCTGAGCATCCTGATGCCACAACTATATACCTCCTAGAGGCGAATTCATATGCCATTTCAGCTACATCACTTGCTCCATCAGGCCAGTTGGCGCATCCAGCGAAGGCTATGACTCCGGGTATTGTCCCCAAAACTATATCCCTACCCACAGCTCTTATCTCAGTGTCTTGTATGGGCCCTCTACCAACCCTCATCTTAAACTTCTCATTTTTCATGATTTCCTCTGAGGATTTCAGTATCATGCTTAATATTGGTATGTTTCTTGGGCATGCCTTCTCACATCTACTGCAGGCGAAGCATCTATTGTATAGTGAGGCTAAAGCCTTCACATCCCCCTTAGCTGTTTTAGCCATGGCTGTGGATATTGGTAAACTTTGTGGGCAACTCCTTTCACATTCTCTACATCCAGTGCACTTCTTGGCATATTCGATGAGTTCATTTTCACCCATTAATCCAGAAATTTTACTCCTCCTCGTTGGGAATATTTTGAGTGCTGTCTTCACTGCTACTTCAGCCATCCTCTCATCATCAAGTATTAATGCTCCCGGTATTACTCCATTAACCAATTCGTCAACAATTTTATCAGCATCTTCCATGGTTTTGTCTGGTAGTGCATGGCATGCTTTATCTGATGCTGCTATTACCACTGCACCTATCCTCCTAGCTTCTTCAACCACATCTGTTCGTATGCATTGTTCATCTATCACTATTACATCTGGTAATCCTGTTCTTATGAATCTCAATTGCCATGATATTGGCCCAATTATCTTTGCCCTCTTCTTCTCATATCTAGTTATATCGTGTGCTGTGCAGCATAATCCACATACTTCCACTTGATCTCTAATTCCATTTTCCTCTAGGTAATCTATTATTGATGATGCTGGTAAAACGTTATGCCCTATCACCAATATTACTGGCTTCCTTGATTCCGCAACTCCTGCTCCGAGATCTATTAGTGGTGCTTCTGGATCTGCTTTTGGGAAGTCTAGTGATGAAGTTTGTATTACGTCAGCTATCTCCAATGCCACGTGGTCTAGCATCCCCAGATGGAATACTTTTGATTCATAATCTATTAAACTGCCCTCTTGACCGGTATGTACGCTTGCCAGTGTTTGAACTATTTGCCTCTCAACGTAATCCATTACTATCTCTAGATCTCCTAAGGTGTTTGGTTTTACTCCCGTCACAAGCCTCGTTACTGGCATTTCAACATGTACTTGTTCTCCGAGATTTATTGGTGCATCTCTACCATATCTCTCTATCAATTTATCTAGCATTTCACGTGCATGGCTTGCATGTGTTGCTGCTCCTATTGCGCATACCAATGTCACCAATCTTGATTGCTGTTCTGATAATCCTAATCCACATGCCCCCCTCTTATCTCTGGATAGGTCGCATCTACCATATGTGCATAGACAACATAGATCGCAGTATGGTAGGTATAGTGGTTTATATTTGTTTAGTAGTATGTGATCCCATCTCCTTAAACTTGTTATTGTTGGGAATGGTGTTGGACCTTGGGGTTCAGCCCACTCCTCCACTATGTAACCTACACTTATATCCAAACCCTTAATTTCAGCTAATGCACTCTTCAATTCATCTATCTTTAATCTGAAATTTTTGTGGGGTATGGACATCTAATCATCATCTCCAAGCCTATTAACTTATGAAGCATATGTACTTTAAAATGTTGTGATTAGAGATTTCCCCTCCCCATAATGGTTTGTGCTTATATGTTTTGTTTTATGATATCCTTCAATTTAGATATGGCTTTTACGGCATCTGAGTTTGGTGAGTAGTCTAGGAGTGGTACTCCAATTCTATCGGCTTCAATTACAGCTTCATCGTATGGTATTGATATTATTGGTTGCTTCTTCATTAGTTCCAATATCAATTCCACATCCTTACTATTTCTAATTTTGTTTGCAATCACTGAGAACCCCCTTATGTTTAGATCTCTTGCAAACTTCTCCATTTGTATAGCCACGTCAATTGACTTTACACTTGGCTCCACCACGCATAGCATTAAGTCTATCCCCCTCAATACCCCCCTGCTCATATGTTCTAATCCTGCAACCATATCGAATATGACTGTATCTTTCCTGCCGAGTACTAGGTGGGAGAATAGTGCTCTTAGGAATGCATATTCTGGGCATAGGCATCTAGATCCCGCTTGCTTTATCTCACCAAATCTTATTAGTATCACGTTGTCTGGAGCTTTGATGCCGAATTTTTCTATTACATCATCAACTTTTGGGTTCATTATATATAATCCGCCTGATAGCTGAGTTCTGGATTTTATGAATTCTTCTTCATTGAATAGTATTGGCTTCTTAGCGGCTTCCTCTGGAGGTACGCCCAATGCTATTGATAGGTTTAAGCTTGGATCTGCATCTACAGCTATAACCCTATATCCATCTCTTCCAAGTAGTCTGGCTAGGCATGCTGATATGGTTGTTTTCCCAGTTCCACCTTTTCCAACGATAGCTATCTTCATTTAATAGTCCTCTAACGCTTAATCTTCTTGAAAAATATTTTGTGTGCTACGAAGTTTATGTGGTCTATTACCACATCATTCAATTCATACTTATTTCCCGATAAGTCTATTAGTATGTATCCATCCCCTTTTGGCATTAGTGTAACTATCTCTTTGGCGAGTAATTCCTCCTTACCATCAACTTTAATGTAAGCATCAGATTCACACATTCATTAACACCTTTATACAAGCTATAGTAGTTTTATTTTGACTTAAAAATCTATTCTATTGACATTTTCTGATGACCACTGCTGGGTAATGCTTTATTCTATACATGTCAATCCACTTGATTTCCTCAAAACTCCCCTTGCCCATCCTTCTCAACATCTCCATGACATCCCTCCCAAATCCATGCCCCATCAATTTATCTGCAAATTTCGTAGCTCTAAGTATGTCTGTTAAGTTCATGTATTCACCTTTATATGCTATTGGCGTTGGGTATTCTTCGAAGAATTTATTCTTGAAAATCTTACCAATTATGAATCCCAATCCCCCCATATCTATTAAGCCTTTTATTGTTGATGGTCTGGTTGTTATTGCAATGTTATCTACCCCCTTAATTTTGAATGTTCTATCAGTATCTATGATTAGAATGTTAACTTTGATCTTCAATTTCCTTTCAACCTTATACTTGATGTATCTTGCCTCTCTGTCTGCTTCCCTTAATGGTAGTGATACGTATGTGTATGGTAGGTTTGTGGCATCTATCCCTGCTTCCGAGTATGGTTTTAAGAATTGTATTAATCCACCATATTTTAAAGCCAACTTTTTATGTGAAGCCACATATCTTATTGGCACCCATCTAATCATCTCCACAGCTTCTGATGGTAGTTTTGAGCTGAGAACTTTACCCCATAAAACCTTATTTACAATATATGATGAAATCTTGGTTATTGGGTCAACCGATGTTATCCTACTCTCATCATATATGTTCCCCTTAGCTGTACATATGGCCTTTTCAGATATTGCTATTAAATCTCCATCCCTCAATAGTTTCCCATATGCCTTTACAATTTCATCAATTACATTTGTGCCTGGAATCCAGTATTTGAATGGCCTCCTATACCCCTTTAACTTCCACAAGCTTCCTCACTATTCATTAACTTTAAATTTAAATAACCTACTTAAATTAGGAGTGGTGAGGGTCTTTGAGTTTTAAGTTGGGTGATGTTTTAATTGAAGATACTTTTGCTGAAGCATTCCCAATGTATGCAACTAGAGTTTTCATAACGGCTATCAATGCCAAATGGGCTCTTGTGGCTGCACGTGCAGCTACTGGTCTTGGTACATCTGTTATTGCATGTCCAGGTGAAGCTGGAATTGAAAAGCTTGTTTCAAGTAAGTTGACTCCAGATCAGCGTCCTGGGGCAGCTATACATATATATCATAATGATCCAGCAACATTGAAGCTTGTAACATTAATTAGGATTGGTCAATGCGTTCTCACAGCAGCCACTGCATCTGCATTTAATGGTCTTCCAAAGGTTAAGAGGAAGATGTATATTGGTAAGTCTCTTGCAAAGTTTGGTGATGGATTTGAGAGGGAGGATACTATTGGTGGGAGGAAGGTTTGGAGGATCCCAGTTATGGAGGGTGAATTCATAATTGAAGATTCATTTGGCTTGGTTAAGGGGGTTGCTGGTGGAAATATACTCATATTGGCTAAGAGTAGGGATGCATGTTTAAATGCAGCTGAAAAGGCTGTGAAAGCCATACATAGGTATGGTAAGTATGTGGTGACACCATTCCCTGGGGGTATTGTCCGCTCAGGTTCCAAGGTGGGTTCATTGAAGTATCCGAAGCTTAGAGCTACAACAAACCATCCATACTGCCCAGTTTTAAGGAATATTGTTAAGGATACAAGGATCCCTGAGGGTGTTGAATCAGTTTATGAGATTGTGATCAATGGTCTTAGGAGGGATGATGTTTTGATGGCTATGGGGTTGGCCATTAAAGCCGCTGCAAGCGTTCCAGGTGTCGTCAAGATTGATGCTGGGAATTATGGTGGTAAGCTTGGCCCATATCATTTGCGTTTGAAGGAGGCTTTAGAAAGTGTTAAAAGTATTGAAGTTGAAGTTTAGTGGTGATGGGTATGTCGAGTAAAGTTGTGAAGGTTTGTATTTTGAAGCTTGGATGTATTGGTTCATCGCCACTCCTAGAGTATGTTTTGGATGAGAGGGCTGATAGGGGGGATATTGAAGTTAGAGTTTTAAGTGTGGGTGCTAAGATGACTGAAGCTAATGCTGAGGAACTTGCCAAGAAGGCTTTAGCTGAAGACTACGATCTATACATAATTCCAAGTCCAAATGCATCCCTCCCAGGTCCAACTAAGGTTAGGAATGCTCTTGGTGAGAAGGGTAAGAATGTGATTGTAATTTCAGATGCACCTGCTAGGAGGATTACTAAGGAGCTTGAGGAGAAGGGTTTTGGATACATAATTGTGTTGGCTGATTCCATGATTGGAGCTCGTAGAGGTTTCTTGGATCCAGTTGAAATGACAATATTCAATACCGATGTAATTAAGGTTTTAGCTGCCACTGGAGTTGTTAGGCTTCTACAAGTTGAATTGGATAAAGTTATAAATTCGTTGAAGGCTGGTGAAAAGCCATCATTACCGAAGATCGTTGTGGATAGGGAGGTTGCAGTAACATATGCTGAGTATAGGAATCCATATGCTAAGGCTAAGGCTATGGCTGCCTATGACATTGCTGTGAAGGTTTCAGATCTAACCACGGAGGGATGCTTCAAGATTAAGGAGCGTGAGAGATACATACCAATACTTGCCGCAGCCCATGAGATCATGAGGTATGCAGCTAAATTGGCTGATGAAGCTCGCGAAATAGAGAAGTATGGTGATACATTGGTTAGAACACCACATAGCTCTGATGGCACTATACTGTTTAAGGAGAAGTTGATGGAGGAGGCACGTGGCAAATGACCTCCTCCCAACAATTCTTTTTAGTTACTGGGAGGACGTTGTCTCAAGGAGTTTCCATGGAGAGTGATGGTAAACTTAGTGATAGGTATTTTCAAGCTGTGGCCGTTGTGGAGATGAACCCTGAGGATATGGGTAGACTTGGCGTTACTGATAGGGTTAAGGTTTCAACATCCAAATATTCCGTTGTTCTACCAGTTAAGTCTAGTGATAGGGTTCCTTCAGGCGTTATTTTTATTCCTATGGGTCCATGGGCTAACTTCATTATGCATTCATTGACTGATGGTACTGGTATGCCTAGTTTGAAGTCCGTTAAGGTTTCAGTTGAATCCACCACTGATGGAATTACATCCTTAAATGATATTTTGAGGAGTCTTGGTGCTAAGGGGCTTGAAGTTTACCCCATGGATAAACCATTGAATTCAGGTGAGAGGAGGGTTTTTGAAGATGTTCCATGCCCATTTTGTGGAGATTTATGCGATCATTTGAAGATTGAGGTTGAGGGTGATAGGATTGTTAGGAATGTTGGTGGATGCGCCATTTCCATGGCTAAATTCCTCAATTATTGGAGGCATAGGATACTGAAACCTTACGTTAGGAGGGATGGCAAACTCGTTGAAGTTGATTTAGATGAAGCTATAGATTTAGCTTCAGATATACTTGTTAAATCCAAGTATCCACTACTCTACGGTTGGTCTAACACTTCCAATGAAGCTGTTGAGGTTGGTGTTGAGTTGGCTGAGATATTGCATGGGGTTATAGATAACACGAGCACTATATGTCATGGCCCCACCATTCAGGGGGCTCAGGAGGTTGGTACTGTTAGGACGACTTTTGGGACAGTTATACAGTTGGCTGATCTAATAATATTTTGGGGTTCAAATCCATCCCACGCTCACTTAAACCACTTTACACGCTTAATTCTACGTGAGGGGAGGTTTTCCAAGGGTCGTAGGGATAGGAAGATTGTGGTTATTGATGTTAGGAAAACTCCAATAGCTGATCAAGCAGACTTATTCATTCAAATTGAACCTAGGAGGGATCTTGAATTAATAACTGCTTTAATGATGGTTTTAAAGGATTTGGATATTGAAGCCCCCAAAATTGCAGGCGTTCCCAGGGAGAAGGTTTTGGAGTTGGCTGATATGATGATGAGGGCTAGGTATGGAGTTATATTTGTCGGTGTTGGTGTGACTATGAGTGGAGCTAAGAATAGGAATCTCCAAGAGGTGATAAGGTTGGTTCAGGAATTGAATGAGTGGACTAAGTTTGCAATAATACCCATGAGGGGGCATTACAATGTTAGTGGATCCAATGAGACAATTCTATGGCTCACTGGATACCCATATGGAGTTGATTTCTCAAGGGGGTTTCCGAAGATGATCCCTGGAGTTACCACCACGGTGGATCTACTTGCAAATGGTGATGTTGATGCAATGTTGGTGGTTGCAAGTGATCCTGCAGCTCATCTACCCATTGAGGCTGTTCAACATTTATCGAAGATCCCAGTCATAGTTATTGATGCTAAGTGGTCTCTTACAACGCTATTCTCCGACGTAATAATACCCTCAGGCTTTGTTGGAATTGAATTTGAGGGGACTGCTTATAGGATGGATGGTGTACCCATAAGGATGAGGAAGGTTGTAGATCCACCTAAGGGGGTTTTATCTGATGTGGAGATTTTATCCAAGATATTGAGTAAGGTTAAGGAGAAGAGGGGGTGGGTTTAAATGGCTCAAATACTCATTAAGAATGGGTTGGTTTATGATCCATTGAATTCAATTAATGGGGAGGTTATGGATTTAGGTGTTAAGGATGGTAGGATAGTTGATCCTTCCGAGATAAATTTGAGTGAAGCTATTGTTGTGGATGCTAGTGGTAAAGTTGTCCTTCCAGGTGGTATAGATATACATTCACATATAGCTGGACCTAAAGTTAATGTTGGTAGGTTGATTAGACCTGAAGATCACTACATGACGAATGTACCACATAAACCTCCATTTAAGAGGGCTGAAACTGGCTTAACAGTACCCAACGTATTCAGATTTGGTTATGATTATGCTAGGATGGGTTACACCCTTGTGGCTGAACCTGCAACTCCACCATTGAAGACTAGACATACGCATGAAGAGCTCAATGCAATTCCAATGATCGATAAGATGGCTTTCGTCCTTGTGGACTCCAATTGGATTGTATTGGACTTAATTCAAGAATCCCGTAGAGATATGCTTACAGCATATCTTGCTTGGCTACTATATGCAACAAAAACTTATTCCCTTAAGATTGTTGATGCCGGTTCTGATGTTGCTTGGATGATTAAGGGTGGAGGTTTAGGTTTGGATGATCAAGTTCCAGGGTATAGTTTAACTCCAAGGGATATAATTAAGGCTATAGCTGAATCAGCTCAGCAATTAAATTTGCCACATAAAGTTCATGTTCACTGTAATAGGCTTGGGTATCCTGGAAACTATTTGGTGACCATGGAAACTATGAATTTAACTAAGGATTTGAAGATAGTCTCTGAAGGTTCAGCTCTACATGTGACGCACGTTCAATTTACTGGTTATAAGGGTGATTCTTGGGGTTCATTGGAGAGTGGTGGTGAAGATATAGCTAATGTTTTAAATGCAAATCCATATGTGACTTTGGATATGGGGCAGGTTATTCCAGGTAGACCTGCAACAACCATGACTGCGGATGCACCCTTCGAATTCGTATTATATCATTTGACCCGTTGGAAGTGGAGTGCCACTGATACTGAGGTGGAAACTGCTTCCGGGATTGTTCCATACAAGTATAAGAAGAAGAGTTATGTTAATACGGTTCAATGGGCAATTGGACTTGAAGTTGTATTGCTATCTAGGGATTTGTGGAGAGTCTTCTTAACCACAGATCACCCCAATGGTGGTCCATTCATAGATTATCCAGTAGTTATGAGTTGGCTTATGAGTAAGAAGGCTAGGGAGGATTTCATGGCTAAACTGAATAGGAAGGCTTTGAAGAGGTGTGTGATACCATCATTAGACCGTGAATTAACATTGTATGATATAGCAATAATCACTAGAGCTTCTCCAGCAAAGCTTCTTGGTTTAGAGAAGTTTAAGGGTCATCTTGGAATTGGAGCTGATGCTGACATAGCAATATATGATATTGACCCTAGAATTGTGGATTTAAGTAAGGATTATGAGAGGATTTCAAAGGCTTTTAGGAGAGCTTACATGACAATTAAGGGTGGTGAAATAATTGTTAAGGGTGGTGAGATCGTTAAGCAAGTTTATGGTAGAACCCTATACGTTAAGCCTGAAATCCCAAAGGATATGGTTTTGGAGGTTGAAGGATACTTGAATTCCGCATTCAAGAAGTATTACTCTATTTCACTTAGAAACTTCTTCATAGAGGAGAGGGAGTTGAGGAATCCTATGGAAATACCATTAAAAACCAGTTTGAGGTGAAATATATGAGTGTTAAATCAACCTATATTGTTAAATTGAAGTATGAACCTAAAGTTCCAGTGGATGCTAGAAACATATCTCCAAATTCATTTGCTGGTAAGAGTTTAAATGACATCCTTAAACTCGGCATCCTTGAAGGTGGGGTATCCGTTGAGTTGAAGGATCTATTTGATGTCAGCGGCCCCTCAAATGCTCCTGGAGATGTAAATTCCATTGAAATACTAATTGAAGGGTTGGGTTCTGGGAAATTGAAGTACATTGGATATAGGATGAGTGGTGGAAGGATTGTTGTTAAAGGTGATGTTGGGCATTTCGCTGGTTATAGGATGATTGGTGGATCCATACTTATTGAGGGGAAGGCTGGAAGCTATCTTGGTGCTAAGATGAAGGGTGGAAGTATTGAGGTTATGAAGGGGTGTGGTGATTGTGTTGGAGGGAAACTTCCAGGTGAAAGGCCTGGTAAGGGGATGTCTGGTGGAGAAATAGTGATACATGGTGATGCTGGGTCGCAGATAGGGTTTGGAATGAAGGGTGGAAGGATAATAATAGATGGTAATGCTGGAATGCTATGTGGATTGAATATGATGGGTGGAACTATACTAATCCAGAAGAATTGCGACTTATACCCCGGTGCCAGGATGACTGCTGGCAGGGTTATTGTGGGTGGAGTTGTTGAGGGGATTCTGCCAAGCTTCTACTTCGATTCAATAGTCCCATCAGTTAGGGTTGGCAAGATATCCATGAATAAACCCTTCGCAGTATTCATAGCAGATGCAGTTGTTGGCGGTAGGGGTAGCGTATATATATCCCTCGAAGATAATAAATCATTAATTGAGCAGTATAAAGACTTCATGGAGGAGAGGGTGGAAGTTGAGTAGACCTATGAATAAAATTGCCGTTGACATATTGATGAAGGCTATTGATAGGTGCAAGGAGCTTCAGATAAGTTATAGCAAAGTTGCTGGTGCAACTGTTGTGGATATGGGTGTGAAGAGCCCTGGTGGTTTTGAAGCTGGATTAATACTTTCAAAGATATGTCTTGGAGGTTTAGGTGAAGTTGGGTTAACAGGATTCAATATTGATGGTTTAACAATACCAGCAGTTACGGTTTATACGGATCACCCTGTGGAGGCATGTATGGCTTCACAACTTGCTGGTTGGAGGATTAAGGTTGGGGAATACTTTGCCAATGCCAGTGGACCTGCTAGGGCTCTTGCGAGGAAGCCTAAGAAGTTGTATGAGGAGTTGGGTTATAGTGAAGTTTCAGATGAAGCTGTCCTCGTATTGGAAGCTGAATCCCTCCCCAATGAAGATGTTGTTAAGTTTATTAGTGAATCGGCTAATGTTAAACCTGAAAACCTATATTTGGCTGTTGCATCATCGAGTAGTGTAGCTGGCTCCGTGCAGATTAGTGCTAGGATAGTTGAAACTGGTATGCATAAGTTCCATGCAATTGGATTCGACATAAAAACTGTGAAGTATGGTTTTGGAGTATGCCCAATAGCTCCATTACATCCAAATCCAATGGTTATGTTGGGTAAAACCAATGATATGCTACTTTATGGTGGATCAACATTCTACATAGTTGACTACCCAGATGACTCTAAACTCTCAAGTTACGTTAATGCATCCCCAAGTTCAGCATCGAAGGATTATGGTAAATCCTTCACTGAACTTGTTTCACAAGTGGGTGTGGAGTTCCTATTCAAGTTGGATCCAAGTGTCTTTGCCCCAGCAGTGGTTGTTGTCAACAATTTTAGGACTGGATCTATTTTGAAGGCTGGCTACATAAACTACGATCTTTTAAGGAAGGCTTTAGCGATCTAATTGAGATATTTCAATAATCAAACTACTTTTTTGCTTTCTCAATCACATACTTAGCTATCTCCGTGGCGATATCTATATCTGTTACAACGCTTTGAAGACCTTTCCATCCTGGTTGACTATTCACTTCAAGTACATATGGAGACCCCTCCACTACCACCATATCTACACCAGCAATTTCGCATCCAAGTATTTCGGTGGATTTCAATGCAATTTCCTCTAATTCTGGTTCCAGCTTCTCTATCCTCCTTGGAATTGCCCCTTGAGCTATATTTGTCTTCCACATCCCCTTTGGCGCTTTCCTATACATTGCTGCTAGAATCTTATTTCCAAGTACGAATGCCCTTATATCTCTGCCACCATGCTTCAAGTATTCTTGCATGTATATTGTGTGTTTGGCGAACCCTATTGTGTGTAGAACTTCCCATAACACATCCTTCTCATCAACTTTTATCCTCGTACTTCCATGACCTTTAGATCCAAACATTGGTTTAAGCACAACCCTCTTACTCTTTATGAATTCAAGGTTTTTGAAGGCTGTATTGGGTTTTTCCGTAACTATGGTTTTTGGAACTGGTATTCCATGCATTTTCAATGTGCATAAAGCTCTAAACTTATCTACGCACCTCTCTATTGCATATGGCTTATTGAATACTGGTATTCCAATATCATTTAATGCGTATAATAGGTCTATTCTGAATATGGCTTGATCCAAACTCATCCTACCGAATGGTCTAACTATTATTGCAGATACATCCCTAATTAGATCGACATCTCTAACCTTAATTTTCACACCATCGTAATCTATGAATGCAATTAGATCGTTGAATTGGAAGGGCATTGCCTTATGCCCAGCATCTTCTATTGCTCTAATCAAATTGTATGAAGACCAGCTATTCGGATTTCTAGTTATTAAACCAATTAGTATTTCCCCCACCTCAATGAATATATTTAAAATTGAAACATTTATTTTAGTGTTTACGTGGGTTTATTATGGTTAGGGGGTTTAGGGATAGAGACTTCATTGAATCCGTTGAGGGTTTAATATTCTGTGTTATAGGTAATGTTCATCCTAGGGGTAGGGTGATATCATACCTTAAATATGTACCAAACTTTCAATCTCAAATTAGGGTTAAGTGGTCTAGGAGTGGTGTATCTTATGGTAGGATACTTCCACATTATAGTGCTATGGGTGTTAGGGAAACCATCAACTTCTTGAAGGCAAATTACCCTCAATACCTAATTTATGATGATAATAGATCCATGGAATTCACTGAAGTGCCAATTGATAGGATAAAATTCCACTATAAACCTGAATTTAGGCTTAGGGAATTGATGAATTCACCTATGGATCCCTTGGAGGGTATGGTTAGAGATATTGTTTTAAGATTATCTAGTGAGTCCGATGTGGATTTGGATTTCTTTGGGGTAACTGGTTCTATACTCTTAGGTATACATAACCCATCCTTTTCAGATATAGATCTTGTGGTTTACGGTTACTCCAATGCAATTAAAGTTAGGGATGCTTTGAAGAGGTTATATTCACTTGAAGATTCCAGTTTCTCTCTACCGAAGGGTGAAGTTTTGGAGTCTTGGGCTAAGGATATAATTAAAATTCACCCATTAACTTTTGAAGAGGCATTGTTGCTGTATGGTAAGTATAAGTGGAATAGGGCTTTATATAGGGGTAGGCAGTTCTCAGTTCACCCAGTTAAGTTGGATGATGAGGTTAGGGGATGCTGGGAGTGTGAGAAGTATAGGTTTATGGGGATTACGACAATTAAAGCTAGAGTTGTTGATTCAAAGGATTCCATATTCATTCCAGCCACATATATCGTTGATGATGTGAAGGTTATTGATGGTGTTAAACCTGAAAAGCCAATATCTAGAGTTGTGAGTTATGAGGGTTTATATATGGATTTAGCTGATCCAGGTGACGAAATTGTTGTTAGGGGTAAATTGGAGGAGGTTTACAATTTGAATAGTGGTGAAAGTTATTGTCAAGTGACTGTGGGTTCATTTGAAGCTTCCGGTGGAGATTACATAAAGCCTATTAAATGGTTAAATGAGCTTCTCCGCTAAAATCAAATCCTCAATTGTATTCACATTTAAGAATTCTATTTCAGGTTTCAATGAAACTTCATATACATCTACATATAGGGTTTTCATGGAATCCAGTATTGAGCGAACACTTCTCTCTTCATGTGAAATCTTGCTTTCCAAAACCTTTAGTAGTGGCGTTTTAATATACATTGATATTAATGGTTCTATGAATCCATTAGGCCACTTTGGAATTACAGCTTCATACCCATAATCCAAGTATTTGCGCATCTTCTCATATACATGTGGTTTTATGAATGGTGTATCTGATGGTGATATGGCTATCTTCCCGTTACTTGCAATTGAGGTGCCAGCATATATGGCTGCAAGTAACCCCTCCATGTTTGGTGGATCGTAAGCGTATTTGAATTTACCATCCCTTAGAATTTCACAATTGGATTCAAGTAGCTCTCTCTGCTCCTCCCCCTTTAAGACTATTACTACTTCATTAAATTCCCCCATGAGATTCCTCAATACATACTCAATTAAAGTTGAATTCTTCAATTTCAGTAATGGCTTATATACCCCTACCCTATTTCCAGTTCCACCAGCCAGTACTATTAGCGTTGCATCCATAAGTTCCACTTAATGTTTTCTAGACAGCAAACAGCTTATTTTACCTGTTTGAAGTGTGGTATGACTTCTGAGGCTATCATTTCCAATGCTGCCTTCTTATCTTTACCTATTGGTGAGCCGAATACTATTTGTGTAACCCCCCTCTTCAATAGTTCACTTATCTTTTCCACACATTTCTCCGGGGTTCCAGTTATTGAGAATTCATCTATCATCTCATTTGTCACTGCTGCTGAGGCATCTTTAAATCTCCCCTTAGATATGTAGTCTCCAATGATCTTCGCTTTCTCTAAATCTATATTGTGGCTCTTCAAAACCTCTTCACTTGCCCCTGCAACTATGAATGCCACAACTATCCTCACATTCTTCTGAGCCACATTTATATCCCTATCTATTGAGAAGCTTGTGCATGCCACCACATCTATCTTCCCAACCCTATCTCCAGCAGCCTTCCTTATGATATTCATGGCGTAATCGTAATCCTTTGGGTTTGAAGCATTTATGAGTATTCCATCACCAATAGTTGAAGCTAATGCTAACATTTTAGGTCCCTGTGCACCTATATATATTGGTATTTCATGTGGTGGTTTGTAGCTTAAAGCTGCACCCCTACTCTTAATTATTTCGCCATCGAATTGCACCACCTCCCCCTTGAGTAGACGTCTAATGACCTCCACACTTTCCCTTACAGCTTTTAGTGGGGATTTCCATTCAATATTCATCTTCTCCAATGTTGCTTTATCTCCAGCTCCAATTCCTAGAATTGCCCTACCATTGGATACTTCATCTATGGATGCTATGGCTGAGGCTGTCCATATGGGGTTTACCACGTATGGATTTGTAACGCTAGGTCCAAGTGCAACTCTCTTGGTATTTAGAGCTATAGCTGTTAAGGTTACATATACATTCCTATTGTTATAGTGGTCTGTTACCCATATAACATCATATCCAAGTTCATCGGCATATTTTGAAAGTGCAATTGTATCGGATGTTGGTATTGATGGTAGGAATTCCAATCCAAATTTCACATTAACCATAATGTTCACCATAACAATCCTAATAAAAATTCTATTTAAAACATTTACTCTTAGAGATTGAACAGCTCTTTCCCAGTTACATTGATTTCAAGTGTCATCTTGAAATTGTAAGCTGGTTTAATTCTCCTAGGTATGTTCCATCCAATAGGTATACTTCAGCATCTTCGAGATTTATGCTTCCAGATCTAAGTATTGGTCCAATGAAATCTTTTAGTGCTTCATCTCTTGCTATGGATATCTTATTTACAGCTCTACCACCAAGGAATTCATTGAATGATGGCATTATTATTAGATTTTCAACTCTCGGTTGTGTTGAGTATTCCTCTGAAAGTATTCTTAAAGCTTCCTCCTCATCTTTAAATTTGATCTTATACCTCCTCAAGATGGCTTTTGCTAGGGTTATATTGTTACATGGAGCTTTAACCCAAACTTGGCTTGTAACTCTATATCCAGTGTGATCTCTGAAGGTTATTACTGGGTGTACATGCCCTATTACTAGCGTCTTGCAATTTAGCATTCTTATGTCTGGCCATGCATGTCCATGGAATAAACCCACATCTCCAACTATAACCCCTTGCTGTGGCTCCAATTTAACTCCATTTGGGAGTAGTATGCTTATATCTCCATCATGATTTCCAGGGATAACCCTAACCTCCCCTACCATCCTTTTTACTTCCTCTAGGAATAATGGGACATCCCTCCACTCTTCGAGCATTATCTTCTCCACTGTGTGCTTTAGATCTCCAAGTATTATTAGGCTACTTGGATTTTCACTAGCTAAAACCTCCTTAACCTTCCTAAGCATTTTCCCAGTTTGTGATGGTATGTGTATTCCATCTTCAGCCAGTGATGCCTCCCACCCCAAATGTAGATCAGATATCACCATGATTTTCTCATGGCTCTCCTCTATTATTAGAGCTGGGTAGGGGCTTACAGGCCTTATCAACCTAATCCTCCCAACTATTATTCAAAAACATAATGTAAATAATTATTTCAACACACTCTTTAATAATTCAATCCTCTTACAGTATGCGCATAATCCATCCTTTGATGGGAATCCACACTTCCTACATGGAATCACACTTTCCTCCTTTATTGCATTTTCCAATAGTGGTATTAGGTTTAGGAAGCTTCCGAGAACTTGATATTTCATGTTCGGCTTATCCTTGAATAGTTCATTTAGAATTTTCATGGTTTCCAATGTTTTAGCTCCCTTGGAGTGTGGACATTCCACTTCATTTACAGGTATTTTCGTGTAGTAGCAGTATAGCATGTTTTCTTCTGCTGGGAATTTTATTAGTGGCCTTATCTTCTTTGGCATTCCAATCATTATTGGTGGTACTACTGGTTTCAGTTTTACCAGTTGATTCCATTGTCTCCCCATGAAGTTTTTAACAATGAATGTCATGTAGTCATCCATGTTGTGTCCTGTGGCAATTGTGTTTGCACCAATATTCATTGCAGCTTCATCAATTATGTGCCTCTTCATAGTTCCACATACTGAGCACATTTTCCCCTTGAATTTGGTTTTCTTGAAGTCGTCTATGCTTATCCCAATCTTCCTCTTAATGTCTATGATGTGTAATTCCACATCCAATTGCTTCGCCAATTCTTCAACCTTCTCTTGGCAGTGGTTTGAGTACCCCTCTATCCCTAGGTTTATGTGTATTGCTTTAACTTCAAGTTTTGGGTATGCATTCCTTAATGCATGTAATAATGCCGCACTATCTTTGCCACCTGAAACTGCCACTGCAACTATGTCTCCACTTCTTATCATGTGGTATTCTTCAATGGTCTTCTTAAGTTTATTAACATAGAATTTCTTAAAGCATTCCATGCATAGATTCATTTTAGCGTATGGTATTCTGGCAACGGCTTCGTTGGATTTGCATCTACTACATATCACCATTATTTTCAGCCTCTACAAATCCCTTTGAATATTTACTCCCATGTATCCATTTGGGATTAGGCTTGTGGCAAGCATAACTTCATTTATGTCTTGATGTTCCCTCCAAAGCCTACTCCTCTTAGCCTCATCACTCATCCAAAACTTCTCTATCTTCTCAGCTATTGGCGTATACTGTAATAGGAGTTTCACAATTGCTTTCAGATCTTCAATTCCACTTAACTTTTCATTTATTTCAATCATTTTTGATAGTTTCATGAGGCTTTTTAAACCTATGGATAAGCCGAATTCCCTGAATGCAAGTCTCTGCCATGATGGTAGATTTATGAATCCAACACCTCCATAGACTTCTAGGCTTAGATATGCTGATCTCAAAACCCTTATGAGTAGCTCGGTTTCATTCCAATATCCCAAATGTATTAGTTCAGCGATCTTATATGCTGTGGATAGTAGTTCACCTATGCCTAGTGGGTCTTCAGTTGCCCAATCAGCTTCTCCACCAATCATACCATAAATGTCTTTGATCTCCTGTTCAAGGCTTCCCTGAACTTCACCCTTCATTGTGGCTTGAATTTCATTATATGTTACATATCCATCCAATGGGTCATGTTGACCCATGGATTCAACCAGTGGGCGTGTTAAGTCTATGCTCATCTTCCAATACATCCTCCTCCTACCATCCGGTAGGGTGTATGTGAATGCCCAATGAACCTTCTTTGCAAGTTCATAAGCCCACCTCCTAAACCTCCCATCACCAGTTACAATGCTAACCTTATTCAATGCATGCATCCACTTGGTCAAGTAATGGTAGTATTGCCCATCCCTATCCCACTCCAAATTCCAATCTAGAGGTTCATCAAGCCTCCTTTCAGGAAGCTTTTTACCAATCCTCAATCCACCAATTGTTGGATGCTCCCTAGCCTCATCATCACTTAAACCACTTATCCATCCACTCCTCCCATCATCACCACGATGCCTACCAAGAACATTATGAACTTGATCCACAAGCTTCAAAGCCAAATCAAGCCATCCACCATCCCCACTAAAAGTGTAGAGTGCAAGGAAATTACATACTGCAAAGGAATCAGTCCACAAATACCTCCTTGGAGGTAGATTTGAATTCAACCCAGTTCTCTCAGCAAATTTAAGCATCAAATCCCCAGCAATATGAACTCCACTACCCATAAACATGCCCAACATAAATTCGAAGAAAGTACGCTTAAACTTTATTACAAAAAAATAGAATAGAGTAGTTGTGGTTTTGTTCGATTAATATTCACCGCCTAGTAGAACGTTATTCGATCACTTGATAAACCCCTTCTCCTTTAAGACGTCAACAACTTTAAGTCCAGGTTTCACAATAATCCTCGATATACCCAGCTCTTGTAGGATCATTGATGCTCCAGGTCCAAGTTCACCTGATATGACGACTTCCACACCCATATCTGAAATCCTCTTAGCAACTACAGGTCCCCTACCATGAGTCATAGGTCCAGCGGGATTATCAATAATCTTAACATCCCTCACAACGCCATCTTCAACTTCCACGATTGTAAATGTTCTTGAGTGTCCAAACTCCCCTGAGACGTGGTCTTCAAGCCCCCCGTAGCCCACAGTGGCAATTGCAATCCTCTTAACAGTCAACCTTCACCCCTCACTTCTTCTCCAATTCCTTCTTAAGCTCATCCAATCTCTTCTTAATCTCTTCAAGCTCCCTCTCCAAATACTCCTTTTCCTCTTCAAGCATCCTATATTCCTCGTTTGGATCCAGTCTACCAGTGCCCCACCAGTAAGACCAGTATGGGTGCCATCTAGCCCATGCTGGAGGCCACGGATGTCTTGGACACCACCATCCTCTAGGCCAGTATCCCATCCAACCCCTCCACCCCATTTACATCACCTCCATTTTCGTGATATATCACATAATAATTGAAACAAAAAGTATATAAATTTTGTGATATATCATAAAATCATGCATGGAAGTTGTTGGCGTAGGAGATGTAGATGTGGGCGTGTTGGTAGGCAACCCATACCGCTAAAAGTTTCGTTAATGCCACTTGTGGATAGATTCACTCCAAATCCACAATCCACAAAAGAACCAATATACCTAGATGTCGTGGAACTTGAAGCATTAAAACTAATAGACTTAGACAACCTATCTTTTGAAGAAGCTGGATTGAGGATGAATACCTCAAGGAATACCGTTTGGAGGATAGTTAAATCGGCAAGGGAGAAGCTTGTTAGAGCACTAATCGAAGGCAGAGAGATAATAATACAGAAATAAATGATTATTTCCTAGGACTCTTAATCCCCTCAACTAAACTTATGAGATTGCTCCCAGAATTCCTATCAAACAATATGCATTCCACTCCTAGAGGCTTGCAACTCAATATATTCCTCTTAGAATCATCCACAAATATTATCCTCTCAGCATCAACCTCCCTACCCATTATGTATTGAACCTGCCTAAACTTACTTCCAAAATCCTCCCTCCCCAAAACCTCCTCGAAATAACCATTAAGCCTATTCCTTTGAAGGAATATTTTTAGTGCATTCCTCGATTGGAGTGAGGCTATGTATACTTTGCCATTAAATGATTGGAGGGCCTTCTCCACATCATCATATGGCTTAACCCTCAAAACCTCCTCCAACTCATACTTCTCAACAATCCTACTAGCCAAATCAAATATTTCCGTGCCAAAATATTTATCCCAGAAATCCACAAGGCTATCCACATTAAATCCAATAACCCTAGAAACCTCCTCACGAACTTTAACCCAATCAATATTCAACCTAGTTATAACTCCATCAAAATCCAATATGAGCACCAATCCACACAATATTCACATTACCTCCTCAAATTCTTCCTTCCACTACTTGGCCTTCTTCTTTATATGCTACCCGTAGCGTTGATATTTAATCTCTTTCATGTATGAATACGTATCCAATGTTTGCTCCACTTTGCACTACTTGTAGTCCTCCACTTGTCCCTAGGGCTTGTCCGCATGGGTATGCCCATATATACCCATCCACTGGCATTTTAACCTCCTCCAATACGTCTCCATATAGATCGTATATTTCCGATACCGTTTCACCCTTCCTTATGAATTCCCCTGGCTTCTTGAGGAATCTTATCAATCCACCTCTATTGGCTCTTAGTATACCGTAAAACCTGTTTATTCCAGGTATTATTGTTATTCCAGTTTGGGGTTCTATGGTTCCATCCATCATTCCGAATTCCCTCATCACATTTAATACTCCCCTAACACCTACTGTTGTGGATGGTTCTGATATCCATCTCCCATCTATCAATTCGAATAATACTACTGGTATATTATTCCTGTATGCTAGGTTTTCCAGTGTTGGCGGCGCCCATTCTGGTACTGGCTCTTCTGAAACTATTGTTGTTACCCCTATGGCTTTAGCCATCCTCCAAACGGCATCTCTAGTCTTTGGGTTTGAAACGTTTATCCATTGGTATATTAGTGAGTCTGGTCTTGTGTTGCAGTGTATGTTTATTATTAGGTTTGCTTTACTCCATGCTTCACTCCATAGGGCGTATGCAATTCTCTCCGTCGTATTCCCCTTTGGGTTGTCTGCTCTAACTGCTCCAACATCTAGATCATCTATCCATGATAGATATTTGTGATGCATGAATGCCAATGGGTTCCCAACTGGTATACCTATCAATGCCCCCCTAAGCTTTTCCGGCTTAACAATCTCCCTCATAACTCTACGTATGACTTCAATCCCCTGAATTTCTATTCCATGTTGTGTTGACATTAATAGTAGTGTTGGGCCGTCTTCAATTCCATTCATAACCATTACAGGTATATCTATGCTGACGCAGTTGGCTAATTCAACCCCCCTAATAACCCCCTTACCGAATTCCCCCCTACCAACTTCAATATTTCCAACCCTAATCTTCTCTGGCATATAATTAACTATGCATTTATTCGAATTTAACCTTAACTCAAACCAATTTAGAATGGTATTGTAAATCTCGATAGTGATCTCAATAGGTCTCTTACGAGTTTATCCTCATACTCCTTGAAGTGTGCAGCTAAATCCCTCGTGGTGAATACGCCATAAATTATCCCATCTCTAACAACAGGTATCCTTCTAAGCTCATTCTTAACCATAATCTCCACAGCATCGCTGATGGTTGCATCCGGGTCTACGGTTATCAATGGTTTGCTCATGATTTCGCTAACCTTAACGTTTGTTGGATCCTTCCCCAAAGCTACAACTTTGAACACTATATCCCTTTCGCTAATCATTCCAACTGGTTGTCCACCATCCAATACTATTAGGTAGCCAACATTCTTCTCCAACATGATCTTTGAAGCTTCAGCCACTGTGGCATTGCAGTCAACGGTGTATATGGTTTTGGTCATGAAATCCTTAACCGTATATACCATTCAAATCAGCCCTCAAAAAGGATATCTGCAATGATTACATATAAGGATTGCCCATTCAAAAGGGTTATTAAATTGTATTGGCTTTTTGAAGTATGTGTTTAAGCGAAGCTTCATATGGATCTACGCCTCAATACTACACTTCATAAACGACTTCATAACAACGCTCATACCGGCAATCATACTAATCTTGAGGAGTGAATTTTCATTAAGCTATGCTGATCAAGGTTTGCTGATGACCATACCCACATTGATTGCCATTATACCACAAACCTTCACTGGGCATCTTGCTGATAGGGTTCATGTGTCAAGGATAATGTTGGTTTGTGCAATGCTTTTAGGTTTTGGAACAACCCTTATGGGTTTATCGCAAAACTTCAATCAACTCCTAATATCAGCATGCATAGTTGGTTTAGGGGCATCCTTCACCCATCCCACAATATACTCAATAACCAGCAGCCATTATGCTGGTTTGGAGGGGAGGTATCTAAGCTTTGTAAGTGCAGCTGGGGATATCTCACTCCCAATGGTCTTCGCAGTTACTGAGGCATTGACTGGGATGATTAGCTGGAGGATTATAATGATCTGCTACGGCTTAACAGCAACCTCCATAAGCATAATCCTATACAAGGCATCATCAAACATCAACATTAACAGGAGGGTTAGCGGCAAAACCATCTCAAACTACAAACTAATAAAACAATTAATAAAGCCACTAATAGTTCTAGGAATAATAACATCATGCTACAGGATAATCCTAACATTCACAACAACATACCTAAACCACATGGGCTTAAGCATTGAATGGTCAAACTACATTTTCTCATTAATACTAGCCATAAGCATAATGGGGCCGGTGATGACTGGAATATTATTGAAGGGTGGAGGTGGAATGAGGATTGTGGCATTGGAGATGACGATAATTTCAATACTATCCATAACGTTAACAGCATCATCAAACACAGCATTAACCACAATAATACTAGTCCCAATCTGGATACTAATCTTAAGCGTATGGCCACCAGTATACTCCACAATATCGAGAAGCTCACCACAAGAGCATATGGGCCTAACATATGGCGCTTCACTAACATTCACATGGGCATTCGGATCCATATGGCCATACATAGCTGGAATAATAGCAGACAATTACGGTATAAACATGATATACCCACTGGTAGCAGCATTATCATTAGTGGCGGTTGCAATAGCCATCACATATGGTGATAGAGCCCCCTCAGAAACCCTTCCCATGCAATAAATCCATATATAACTTCACGTACTTCTCTGAAACCACATCCCAATTAAACTCCATCTTCACCCTCTCATATGCATTTGAAATGTATCCCTCCGGGTATCCACTTAAACAGTTATTTATTGCTTCAGCAAGAGCTTTTGGGTTGTCTGGTTGAATTAGGATTGCACATGAATCGTCAACCACATCCAAGACTCCAGGTATCCTTGTGGCTATTATTGGGATTTTTAGGGCCATAGCCTCCAATAGAACTGTTGGCATGCCCTCAAATCTTGATGGTAAAACCAGTACATCACTTCCAGCTAAAATCTTCAAGCATTCGCTTCTAGGCTTGTAGCCTAGGAAATGTAGGTTTGGATGTCTATTTGCATGTGAATTTATTAGGCTTTCCATATCCCTAGTTCCAGAACCAATTATCAATACATGAACATCCCTACCAAGATATTCTAAGGATTTAAGTAGTGTGTCAACCCCCTTCTCCAAGCTAACCCTACCAATAAAAACCACTTGCCTATCATAAAACCTAACACCATCACTTGGGAGGTCATTGAAGTCTATGGCATTAGGTATATAGAATGCATTGACTCCAATCCCCCTATAATACTCGTAAACCGATTTGGATATGCATGTAACTGCATCAACCCTCTTCAAAGCATACTTCTCAAGCCTCCCACCAATATAGCCGAAGAATCCGCCATGAAGGAATGATATCTGTTGAGAGTAAACTCCATGTTGAGTTAAAACTTTAACCCTCCCCCTAGAAGCTTTAAGACAGAACCAGGATGGAATATTATGTGCATGGACAACATCATACTCAACACCCAAAACCCTCCTATACAACCCCTTCCAGAAAGATGAGAATGAGAAGCTTGGATTATACAACCCCTTAACAGGTATATGAACAGTATTCTCAGTGGAAATGTAATCCACATCGAAACCCACCCCCCTCAACCTACCCATCAAACTGGAAACATGCTGAGCCACACCACCAATACCTGAAACCCTTGGCGAAATCATCAAAATCTTCATATGAAACCCCACATAAACAATTGAACTTACAAACCCCTAAAGAAAAAGATTTCATTTAAATCCTCATAACGGCTCTGCGGAGAATTGGATCTGTGATCATGTATTCGCCATCAACCTTAACTATCAATCCATAATCCATCAAACTTCTAAGTATATTTGCTAGTGTAGTGTCTGGTATGCGTCCAAGTTTAGCTTCCAGCTTCCTCTTAACTTCACTCCATGAGCACCTCCCCATAACTGAAATTGTCTTCAAAGCTTCACTATACCTACCCCTACCAACACCCCTAGTTTCAAGGAAATGTTCAACTTCAGCTAAAACTATGTTGATTGCAGCATCAATTATTGAATTCATGGATCTCAAACCCCTCGCATAATTATATCCAAAGTATGTTAGCCAACCTATAATTCCATTGAAATTCTCCACAGCTTCACTGATCAATTCATCATCTACGTCTAACCCCTCCTGTTCAAACCCCTTCTTGAGGAAGTCTATTGCAGCATCCCTAGTTAATGGTTTAAGCTCTACGAGTTTACATGGTCTACCGTATAGTGGTGCTTCAGGATCCTCAACCCTTAAGAATTTATTTAGCAAACCAGCCTCCGAACTTGAAACCACAATTCTAACGTCAAAATGATCCAATGCATATGCTAGGAATCCATCAAACCTAAACTTCAAATTCCTCAAT
>Ga0326760_1000137_pt1 | contig 42239 bp, 39 predicted proteins | sample GCREP_S_FD_207668 | JGI IMG/M metagenome (GOLD analysis project Ga0326760, IMG submission 207668) | Hot spring sediment microbial communities from Geyser Creek Basin, Yellowstone National Park, WY, United States - GCR.EP_S | ecosystem: Environmental > Aquatic > Thermal springs > Near-boiling... | reverse complement strand
TTGCTACCGTCTTATCCTGGTTTGATGATTTGATAGAAGTTAAGAAAAGGCAAAATGAGATTTTAGAAAAGACAGCAATGGCAATTTTTAAAAGTTGGTTTATTGATTTTGAGCCGTTTAGGGATGGAGAGTTTGTTTATAGTGAGGAGTTGGGTAAAGAAATACCGAAGGGGTGGGAGGTTAAAAAGTTGGGAGAAGTAGTAAGGATATTTAAGGGAATTTCCTATAAAAGCGATGAAAAATATCAGGAATACATAGAAGGGGCATACGTTTTTATAACACTTGATAATTTCATGAGAGGAGGTGGATTTAAAACCGAGTATTCATGGATAAAAAGTGAAAGAATAAAACCATCCCATTTGGTAAAAGAAAGCAATTTAATTATTGCTCTCACTGATATGACACAGGATGCGCAAGTTGTTGGCGCACCTGCTATTATCACTTTACCCAAAGGCTTTGAGGTAGGTGTAATCTCTTTAGATTGTATGAAAATTGATCCTATAACGGAGCATTTGAAATATTATCTTTACATTTACCTTAAAAATACTCAAGAAGAAAATTCAACATTTGCTAACGGAGTGAATGTATTGCATTTGATAATTAATAATTTCCTATCAGGAAAATTAATTTTAATCCCTCCCTCCCACATCCTCCAATCCTTCCACTCCCTCGTTGAGCCACTATTTCAAAAAATCATCCTCAATCAAAAGCAAATAATGACCCTCCGGAAAATCAGAGATACCCTTTTGCCTTTGCTTGTATTTGGTAAATTAAGAGTGGAGGAGGTGTAAAATGGCATCCTTGAACGAATATTATCTCGTTGAACAGCCCGCCATAAATTGGTTCAAAGAAATTGGCTATTTATACGTTCCCGGCTCAGAACTGATTCCTGAGAATGGAGAGAGAGAATCTTATAGGGATGTTATTTTAAAGAAAAGGTTTATCCAAGCAATAAAAAGATTAAATCCGTTCCTTACTGACAACCTCGCAGAGGAAGTTTATAAAAAAGTTAGAAATATAGACAATCCGGATTTTATAATTAAGGGAAAAATCTTTTATCAATACCTGACAGTGGGAGTAAAGATAACTTACAGGGAAGGAAAAGAAGAAAAAACAAAGCTCGTAAAACTTATAGATTTTAAAAATCCAGAAAACAACGAATTTTTGGTGGCAAATCAGTTTAAGGTTGAGTATTATAGCCAAAACAGCCTTCATAGAAGACCAGACCTTGTGGTATTTATAAACGGTATTCCCATTGCGATTTTTGAGCTAAAGGGCTTTAATTCTAATCAAACTGCATATGATGCATACAACGACCACCAAGTAAAGATGAAAGATATCCCACAGCTTTATTGGTATTCGCAAGTTATAGTGGCATCCGATGGATACGAGACAAAGTATGGCTCACCTCAAAGTGGTTGGGAAAGGTTTTTTTATTGGGAAGGAATTTTTAGCGATGACGATGTAAAAAAGGAAGAGATAACAAAGGGCCATTACAGATACTTTTATCAGGGCAAAGAATTAACATCCCTTGAAATTCTAATAAAGGGTCTTTTTAGAAAGGAACACATAACGGAATTTATAAATGATTTTGTTTTTTATGATATGACAGAGGATGTTAAAAAGATTGCAACCTACTATCAGTTTTATGCTGTTAAAAAGGCTATAGAGAGAACTAAAAAGTGCGTTCTTGAGGGAAAAACGCCGGAGGAAAGGCGAATAGGTGTTATATGGCATACGCAGGGTTCCGGAAAGTCAATAACCATGCTTTTTTATGCAAGAAAAGTCCTAAAGGAACTTGGAAATCCCCTTTTAATTTTTATCACAGACAGAAGAGAGCTTGACGAACAACTTTATAGTCTGTTTTCTCAGCTTCCTATTGCAAAACAGGCGGAGAGTATAAAAGACCTACAGGATGCTATCAAAAATACCGCAGGTGGAATAATATTCTCAACAATACAAAAGTTCAGCAAAAGAGACCAGGATTATCCACTTTTGACAGAAAGAAGGGATATTATAGTTATAGCGGACGAGGCACACAGAAGCCAATACAGAGAACTGGCAAGAAACCTGAGAAAAGCTATACCCAATGCATCTTTTTTGGGCTTTACCGCCACTCCCATTCAATACGAAGACAGGGATACCTACTTGGTCTTTGGAGAACCTATAAGCATTTACTCCATAGACAAAGCACTAAAGGATGGTGTGGTGGTCCCCATCTACTACGAGGCAAGGCTTGTGGAACTACACTTAACCAACGAGTTTATAGATGAGGAGTTTGAAGAGATCTCAGAAGGTCTTGAGGAAGAGGAAAAGGAAAGGCTAAAGGCAAAATATGCAAGGCTTGAAAAACTCATACTTAACCCAGAAAGGTTGGAAAAAATAGCCAAGGATATAGTGGAACACTTCAATAAAAGGCTTAAAGAGTTTGAAGGAAAGGCTATGGTGGTTGTCATATCAAGGGAGGTGGCGGTTGAACTTTACAACAAGATTAAAGAAATACCTAATGCTCCGTCGGTGGCGGTAGTAATATCAGGAAACAAACAAAAAGACCCAGAAAAATTCCATCCACACATAAGAAATAAACACCAGATGGAAGAACTACTGAGTAATTTTAAAAACCCATCTAAAGACCCAAAGATGGTTATTGTGGTGGATATGTTACTAACTGGCTTTGATGTGCCATGCCTACATACCATGTATATAGATAAGCCCATGAAAAACCATACCTTACTGCAAGCAATAGCAAGGGTTAATAGGGTTTATAAAGATAAACCAGCTGGGCTTATTGTTGATTATATTGGAATTGCGGATGACCTGAGAAAATCCTTAGCCAAATACACCTTGGAGGCAATAGGTCAATTTTTTACAGATATAAAAAGTGTTATAGCTCAACTAAAGGAAGAATACGATATTGTTTCTTCAATGTTTTATGGAATCAACTACAAGAATTGGCAAAACTTAGACCCTCAGCAACTTTCCAACCTTACCGTTTCCGCCTATAACCTTTTAGACACCGAGGAGAAGAAGAAAAATTTCATAAAACACTTTTTAGCCCTAAAAAAACTTTACACCCTTGCAAGCCCACACCCAGAGACCATAAAGATCAAAGATGATATAAGGTTCTTTGAGATGATAAAAAAGATGATAGTAAAATACTCCATCACAATATCAAAGGAAATAGCAAGGGAGTTAGAGTATGAAATAAACCAGCTTATATCAAAAAGCATCTCTGCCCAAGAACCTGTAGATGTTTTTTCATTACTCAATAAAGAAAAACCGGATATATCCATTCTTAGCGAAGAATTTCTCAGCCAGATAAAGGAGATAAAACAGAAAAACTATGCCGTTGAACTATTGGCTAAGCTTTTAAACGACGAAATAAAAGTTAAGATGATAAAAAATCCCTACAGATATAAATCACTGTATGAAAGGTTAAAGGAATTAATCGAAAATTACAACGCAAAAATCCTTGAGGCATCTGAGATAATTGAAAAGCTCGTAGAAATTGCAAGAGAACTTAGAGAAAAAATACAAGAAGGTAAGAGATTGGATTTAACTGAGGAAGAACTCGCATTTTATGATTTTCTTTTGAGTAAAGGGATCTCTGAAAACTATGAAGAAGTAAAGGAAATAGCAAAGCTTATTGTTGAAAAATTGGGAGGCTATGTGAAAATTGCCGATTGGAATAGGAAAGAAACCATTAAGGCAAAAATCAGGAAGGCACTAAAGGATGTACTCAGGGAAAGACTGGAAAAATACAACTATGATTATATTAGTAAGATAGTAAATGAGCTCTTGGAACTGGCGGAAAGCATTTATATTAGTTAATCACGAGGCAAACCCCCCAAATCAAAAATCAGGACTTTTTAAAGCGGGAAAAACATTTCCACCTTAAAATTTTTAACTATGAGGTTTATACCTATTTTTATTTTAGCCTTCGGCGGGTGTTTCTTTGGGACCTTCCAGACCGCCGAACCCGTAAAACAGGGGGAGATAGATGGAGCGATATATATGAACATACCAGCGTACTTAAGTGAGCAACACAAAAACCAGGCCATATACGCTAAACAATCAATATACCCCTACTTCGGCGGTTTCATAGGTATGGGTGCCCTTGATAACCTGAGCTTGGGCGTTACAGGTTCCCTCCTCGGTATAGGACCCTACGCCAAATGGACGGTTTATAAACATAGGAAATATGAAGCTTACCTTTCCTTGGTTCCCAAGCTCTATATTGATGTATTCTTTACGACAACCGTAACACCGCAACTTGACGTAATTTGGGGAGCAAGGGCAAACAGGGTGTTTTCATGGTACTTCTTTTATCAAGTTCTATATTCGGGCGAAGGTGGGAAGATAATAGGGACGGACACCTTTAGGATCCCCGGTGAGATAAGGAGGTTAAGGGGTATTCACCAGTACGTAGGGTTCGGCGTAGATCTTACAGGTAAGATCAAAGGGCAAAGGAGCCCAGTTCCCTTGGGTTTGAGGCTTGAGATAGGCGGATCTTACTTTTACGGACCGGATGGAAAGTATTACCCATTCATAAACCTTGGCATAGGTTTGACGGGAGGTTTGGCGGCCGGACTTATAGGATATACAGCCCAAAATCCCCAATGTTGTTATATAGGAGCTTTGGCATATGCATGGATGCTTGGAGCGTACTCCACGCCAACGGAGGATCCTAAGAAAAAGCCCAAGAAGGAAACGGGTAAAGAGGAGAAACAGGAGGAAAGCCCAGAGGATTCCAAATCCAAGTGAAGGTACTAGTGATAGAGGATTCCCCTTTTGTTAGGGGGGTTATAAGGAACGTTTTGGGTAAACTTGGAATTGAGATATTAAGCGCGGGGAACCTTAAAGAGGGGATGGAGGGGATAAGGGAAAACCCAGATTTTGTTATCCTTGATATAAATTTGCCGGATGGGAGCGGTTTTGAAATTTTAAGGATTTACCCACCCGAAAGGGTTATAGTATTTTCATCGGATAGATCCGCGGTTTTGAGGGCGCTTGAGATGGGGGTTTTAGATTCTATACCCAAACCCTCTTCTCCCGAAGACCTTAGGAAGGTTGTCGAAATTTTCAGGGGGATATTAAAGGGCAAGGAGAGGGTTGAAGAAGTTTTTCTGCCGGAAATTGTTTTGGTTGGGGCTTCAAGCGGTTCTCCAAAGTCAATAATAGAGATCTTTGCGGATAGGAAACCCAAAGTCCCCGTAATCATTTGCCTGCACATACATGAGCAATTCGCGGAATCTTTCGCTCAAAGGATCTTCGCGGAGGTAGTATACCCGGGTGGGAAAGTTATATCGGTGGGAAAGTACCTACTTTACCCCTCAAAGAATTTTATTTTTGCATCCAAAAACCTTATTAAAGATACCGAAATCGAAAGTACATTCTACCCTTCCGTTGACCTTCTATTTTCTTCCGCCGCAAGGTTTTACGGTAATAGAACCCTTGGGATAATCTTGAGCGGTATGGGTAAGGATGGGATGGAGGGAAGCAAAGAAATAAAGAGGATGGGGGGAAAAGTTTTAGCGCAGGATAAGAAGGATGCGGTAGTTTGGGGAATGCCAGCGGCGGTGAAGGGGATAGCGGACGCTTATCTAAGTAATGCGGAGATTATATTGAAGTTAAAGGAGTGGGGGGTGTTTGAATGAACTTGAGGCTCTTGGGAATTTCCGTTCTCGGAGTATTCTTAATATTAGGCATGTTCTTGTCCCTGTGGTCGGTATCAAAGCTTGAGAGAAAATCAAAGGAAACCTCAAGATCCTTATCCGCCCTGATCTCCGCCCTGATAGTTTCCTCCCTAACCTACGAGGAAGTTTATTTAAAACTTGGAAAGGTAATCGAGGGTATAGATTTCCCAGTTGCGGTGATTGACAAAAATGGGAAACTCATTGCGTACAAGAACGTCTCACCGGAGGATGTTGGAAACTTAAGATTCTCGGAAGATATAACATATTACACCGAAAGGGTAGGGGTCCTGAAATACGATTATCCGAATTACGTTAAACTGCTAAGGGTAATTACTTTTTTACTTTATGGGGGTATGGTTGTACTAAGTGCCCTGATATTTTACTCCCTTTACTTTTCCATAAAATACGAGAGGGCGGAGTTCTGGATGGGGTTCGCTAAGGGTTTGGCGCATCAACTTGCAACACCCGTATCCTCCCTTTACGGCTGGTACGAGGTGGTGAAGGAAAACCTACCCGAGGATGCAAGGGAAGGCATAAAGAGGGATTTAGACAGACTATCCTCCGTTTTGAGGAGGTTTTCAAAGTTGGGGGGGAACATATCCCTTGGAAAGGTGGATCTGTTTGAGGTTGTGGAAAGGGTTTTGAGATATATGTCTGAAAAGTACAAAAGCTCCACAAATATAACGCTTGAGGGGGAAAGATTTTATATGATGGGGGATGCGGAACTTCTTGAGTGGGCGATTGAAAATTTAATAAAGAACTCGGTTGAAGCGGGCGCGGACAAGATAAAAGTTAGGCTCCACTCGAAAGGGAACAGAACCTGTTTATCCATTATAGACAACGGAAAGGGGTTTACTAAAAAAGAAATCGGGATGGCATTTAAAACTTCATTTTCCACCAAGCAGAAAGGGTGGGGTGTGGGACTCCTTCTCGTAAAAAGGATAGCGGATCTACATAAGGGAAGCGCTTTTATAGAAAAGAGCGACCCCTTCTTTGAAACCATCATAACCTTATGTTTTCCAACCTTATAATATTCGGATAATCAAATCGTGTTATAAGGTTTAGTGTATGAAGCTTATAAATTTGATTTATCTTTAGTTTCCCCTTTATAATTTTCCCTTATGAGGATCACAAAACAGAGGGAAGTAATTTTAAAAATTTTGGCGGAGAGGAGGGATCATCCCACTGCCTTTGAGATTTACGAGCACGCCAAGAACCTTTTTCCGGAAATAAGTCTATCAACCGTATATCGCACCCTCAAGGAGATGGTAGAAAGGGGCGAGGTAATTGAGATCCGTATGGATGGGGAGACAAAGGCGAGGTACGATATAAACACGGGAAACCACGCTCACTTTAGGTGTAGAAATTGCGGAAGGATCTTCGACATAGAGATCCTTTTCCCCCTTAAACTTATTGGTTTCAAGGTGGAGAAGGTTGAAGTTTATATATACGGCTTATGCGATGAATGCGCAAAAAAGGAGGTTGTGGCATGAAGAAGGGGATACATCCTGAGTATTATACGGATGCGGTTATAAGGTGCGCTTGTGGGAATGTGGTGATTACGGGTTCTACAAAAAAGGAGATCCACGTTGAAATTTGTAGTGCCTGCCATCCCTTTTATACTGGGCAGTTGAAGCAGGTGGTGGATACGGGGGGTAGGGTGAGGAGGTTTAAGGAAAAGTATGGTTCTAAGTAGCATTTTGTTTGCCCAGATTTCGGGTTGGGTTTTCGTGGATCCCGATAAGCCTTCGGGAAACGCTAAGGGTTGGAGGATACAGGTAGGTGCCTTTATATACAAGCAGAACGCTGAGAGAACCGCCTCAATCCTCGATAAAAAGATAGACCTACCCGTATATATAGTGGTTGAGAGTCCCTGGTATAAGGTTTTGGTTGGGGACTTTAGGACAAAGGAGGAAGCGGAAGAATATCTGGAAATTATACATAAGATAGGTTTTGAAGATGCTTTTATCAGGGAAAGCTATATAAACCTGCAAAATGACGATTAGGGTTTGGGTGAAAGGTTCTGGAATTTTACGATGAACTTAAACATCAAGGTCCCTGAAGAAAGGATAGCGAAGTTCCCACGGGAAAAGGGTAAATCCCTCTTGATGGTGGTGAGGAGGGAACCTTTTAAGATAGAGCACAGGATATTTTACGAAATAGTGGATATTTTAACACCGGATTACCTCTTGGTTTTAAACAACTCAAAGGTCATAAAGGCGAAAATAAAGCTAAAAAAACCTTCCGGAAAATTGGCGGATTTCTTATTCGTTTCGTCGGATGGAAACCTTGTGAAGGGTTTGATGAAGGGTAGGGTGAGGGAGGGGTGGATCTTGGAAAGTAAAAAGGGTAGGAAATTTGAGGTTTTGGGTAGGGATGATAAGGGTTATGTAGTTTTGAGGAGTGAAGAAAATATATTTTCCGTTTTGGAGGATGAGGGGGAGATACCACTTCCACCCTACATAAAAAGGGAGAGCCTTCCCGAAGACGAGAGATACTATCAAACCGTATATGCCCAAAAACCCGGATCCATAGCCGCACCTACCGCAGGCTTACACTTCACGGAAGAGATATTAAAAAACCTAAACGAAAAGGGTATTAAGACAGTTTTCGTTACTCTTCACGTCGGACCCGGAACTTTCAAATCTGTAAAGGATCCTGAGAAACATAAGATGGAGGAGGAATATTACGAGATACCAGAGCAAACCCTTGAAGAGATATTAAAACATAAAGAAAAAGGGGGTAAAATTCTTGCGGTGGGAACCACAAGCGTAAGGACACTTGAGAGTTGGGCGAGGACGGGGAAAAGGGTAGGTTATACCGATCTTTTCATAAAACCCCCCTTTGAGTTTAAAATGGTTGATGCCCTTTTAACGAACTTTCATCTACCGGATGGAACCCCCATACTCCTCGTAGCAGCATTTATGGGTTGGGATAAGGTGAAAATTACATATGAGGAGGCACTGAAAAGGGATTATATGTTCTTCTCTTATGGGGATGCAATGTTGATATTATGATTACTTTCCTTTTGCCCATATTATTCTTCTCGTGTTCAAGGGAAAAAGGGGAGGAGGTTTTTATTGTGATAAAAAGGGGACAAAGCTTAAGCTCTGTTCTTGAGGAGATGAGAGAAAAGGGGGTTATCAGGTACCCTATTTTGCTTAAAGCCCTTTTGAGGATCTCGGGAGTGGAAAGATCCATAAAACCGGGTAAGTATATGTTCTTTAAGGGGCAGGGGGAAATAGGGGTATTCTTGAGCTTAAAGGAAGGGCCAAGGGTTTCCTACTTTCGCCTAACCATAAAGGAGGGGGAAAACCTAAGGGATATAGCCAAGAAACTTGAGGATGCGGATTTGGATCCATCGAGGTTTTTATCCCTTTCCAAGGATAGCACCTTTATATTGAAGCTGGCAGAAATGGGATTTGATTTTTTAAGGGGTAAAAGGTCCCTTGAAGGGTTTTTGTATCCTGAGACCTACTTTTTGGATTATGGAATAACGGAAGAGGAAGTATTTATTGAACCCCTGAAAAAGTTTAAAAAAGTTTGGGATTCTTTGAAAGTTGAGGAAAACGCTAAAAATGTTGGTTTAAACCCTTACGAGGTTCTGATTTTAGCCTCAATAGTTGAAAAGGAAGCGGTGGTTGAGGAGGAAAAACCTCTGATAGCCTCCGTATTCCTAAACAGGTTGAAAAAGGGTATGAATTTGGCCGCGGATCCCACCGTAAAGTACATCCTTGAAAATCCCCCTAAGATCCTATCCTACAGTGAAATAAAGGTTGACAACCCGTATAATACCTATAGGTATCCTGGGCTTCCACCCACCCCCATCTGCTCGCCCACCGCATCCTCAATATCCGCGGTTCTATACCCAGCGAAAACGGATTACCTGTTCTTCTCCTCAAAAGACGGTAGGTATCATTATTTTAGTAGGAGCTATTCCGAACACCTTAGAAATGTCAAAAAAATGAAATTAAGGTAATCTTAAAAGCTCAATTAGGGCCCTTGCCGCTTCCTTCCCTTTATTTCCCAACTTCCCACCAGACCTATGCAATGCCTGCTCAAGGTTTTCCACCGTAAGTATGGCGTGTGTTATCGGTATAACTTTTTCCATAGAGAAAACCGCGAGGCTGGATATCACCGCGCTTGAAAGAAATTTCCAATGTTCCGTCTCTCCCTTAATTATACAACCTATGGCGACAAAACCCTTATACGTACCTTGCGAGTAAAGCTTCGATATAAGGTATGGGATCTCAAATGTGCCGGGTACCCAGAATACCCTATATTCTAACCCCTCCTTTTCCAGCTCCCCAACGCATCCCTCTACCAGCCTCGCGGTTATAATTTCGTTAAACTTTGATGCTACTATCCCAATCAACTATTTATTCTCTTTTCCTTCGGGTAGGAGTATATAAACCTCAACCCTCCTGTCGCTCGCAAGTCCCTTACCCGTAGGCTCAAAAATCGTGTAGTTCTCTATGATGAACCTGTCTTCAGAAAGGTCAAACTGCCTCATCAGGTACTCCTTAACCGCCGCCGCCCTCTTCCTGGAAAGGAGCTCGTTGTAGAACGCACCACCCCTCCTGTCCGCATGGCCCCTTATCACAACCTTAGCGTAAGGCTCTTCCACCAGCATCTGCCCTACCCTATCAAGGTCCCTTTGATACTGTGACTTTATGATGGTTTTGTCGGTGTCAAAGTAAACCGTTGCAACAAGTTGGGGTTTCCTTGAAAGCTTCTTCGCAAGTTTAACCTTCACAACAGCGTCGGTTTGTAGGGCAACTCCTACGTCAACGGGTTGATAACCTTCATCAGACTTTGATATGCTTAGGAGGTAGTTGGACCTTGGGAGGGAATCGTCCCTGTAGGTTCCCGCCTGATCGGTTTTTGCTTCCTTGCTTATTTTACCCACGACTTTTATATCCGCCCCGCTTATGGGCTTACCCGTAAGGGAATCAACAACTATAACGAGTAGGGTTGCAGATTTGGCTTCTTCCTCTTGGGGAACCAAGATACCCATACCGGGACCACCGATCCCACCTCCAGGTAAGGGCTGATATATCCTCTCAGCTATCCTTGCGGGGGATATGTGCATCCCTACAAACAGCTCCCAGTTCCACTCCCACTTCTTGGGATCTTTGGGAGTAAGGTAGTACCTGTTGGTATAATAGTTCCAAGTTAGGTTGGTTCCCGCGGAAAGGACAAGTCCCCCATTGAAGAATTTATACCTCGCCATAGGTGTGACGAAGGCGAAATCGGGATTGAAGGATATTGGACCGTAATATTTGATCTCAAAGCCGGACTCAAGGTCGTAATAGGTTGAGAACAATCCAAAGCCCAAGAAAAGCGGTGTGCTCGTTAAACCAAAACTCCTACTATCGACGTTGTATCCAAATCCAAGGGCACCGTTAAGTAATATCCTCAGAGACCAAAGCTCCCTTACAAAATCGTATCCGCCCGCCAAGCCTATGCGGGCCCCATGCAAACCCTCACGAACCTTTATTGAATCTTGGTACATGCTACAATCGGGGGGTACGCATAGGTTCGTGGCTTGTCTCTCACCCGTTGCTATTGTCCCATTCAAAAGGAAAGATATGCCCCAATTCCTCCTTTCAACAAACTGATACTTAAAGCCGAAATCAAAGTCCCTTACTCCTCCGAACCACCTTCTCTCTGGTGATATAGCGGTATCGGGGAGCCAGTTCATACCCTTTATCGTCGTGAAGAGCTCCAGCTTTCTTATGGGAACCGCATTTATAGAACCCCAACCGAAGAGGAACTCCTGTATACCGTAAGGGGAACTCCATATCTGGTTCGCGTATATGGTGGTTTCAAGGTAGTTTAGGTATCCCCCGGAGACGAGCTTCTCTGTGGAGGCCCTCCAGTCGAATATGTCAAAGTATCCCCCTACGCCCGTGTTTGATAGGTATGATATTACCGCTATCATAAGTGCCCCGCGAGGGATTTGAACCCCCGACCCACGGATTAAGAATCCGCTGCTCTACCGGGCTGAGCTAGCGGGGCAAGCAAGGTAGGTATTATAAGGGTGTTTGATCACTTTTTAGATGCCTTTTTTAAAAACGCGAATAATTCTGCCATGTCCTTTGGGACTGGGGCAATAAACTCCATCTCCTTTCCCGTTCTGGGATGTATAAACCTGAGCTTCCATGCGTGTAGGGCTTGCCTGTTCATAATCCTAAGTATATCCTCAACTGGAGCCTTTTTCCCCTTCAAAACCTTCTTTATCTTCCCCATATCCCTCCCCGAATATACGGGATCCCCAATTATGGGATAACCTAGATATTCCATATGGACCCTTATTTGATGTGTCCTACCGGTCTTTAAGCTAACCTTTAACAGTGTAGCAAAATCAAAAACGACCAAAGGCTCATAATCCGTTATGGCAGGCTTTGAATTTATGACGGTTACTGCCATCCTTTCCCTATGGATTGGATGCCTACCTATGGGAGCGGTTATCGTTCCGCTTTTTTCAAGGTTTCCCCAAACAACCGCAAGGTATATTCTCTTGGCAACTTTAAGGGCCATTTGCCTCGCAAGTTCCCTAACCGCCTTCTCGCTCTTTCCTATAACCATAACCCCCGAGGTGTCCTTATCCAACCTATGAACGATCCCGGGCCTTTTCCTTTCAGCCCCAGGTGCGTTTAAGAGTTTATGATATAGGGCGTTTACTATTGTCCCCGTGAAATGCCCCTTTGCGGGATGAACCACCTCCCCCGCCGATTTATTTATCACTATAACATCTTCATCCTCGTATATTATGCTCACATCCCTCTCTTCTGGGATTATAATATCGGGCTTCTCCTCAACCTCAAACTCCGCAATTATTACATCCCCCGCTTTTACCCTATAGCTCGGTTTAACCTTCCTACCATTTACCAAAACCTTACCTTCCTCTATTATTTCCTTGATTTTTGTCCTTGAAAGCCCGCACCCGCTTATAAAGAGGTATTGGTCAATCCTTATGTTCTGGCTCTTCGGATTTACTATTCTCTGGAAGGTCTTCTTTATCATCTTTAATTATTTTATCAAGCTCTTCACCGCTTATAGTTTCCTTTTCCAGCAAAACCTGGGCAAGCCTGTGTAGTTTTTCTATGTTTTCTTTTAGGATCTCCTCCGCCCTCCTTTCCGCCCACTCAACTACCCTTTTTATCTCTTCGTCTATGATCCTTAAGGTTTCTTCGGATATCGGGGTTTTAAGTCCCAAATCCCTGCCGAGAAAAACCTCCCTCTGCGTCTTCCCGAATGTTGCCGGTCCAAGCCTTTCCGACATTCCCCACTCCGTCACCATTTTCCTCGCTATCTCGGTCACCCTTTCCAGGTCGTTGGCCGCTCCAGTTGACAGGTTCCCAAATACAAGCTTCTCCGCAACCCTTCCCCCCATAAGCACCGTGATCATATCCTCAAGGTATTCCTTAGTCATAAGCCTTTTATCTTCTTCTGGGATCGCGACCGTAACCCCCAGCGCCATACCTCTGGGTATTACGGATACCTTATGGACGGGATCAGCGTTGGGCAAAAGCTTTGAGAGTATTGCATGCCCTGCCTCGTGATACGCCACCCTTTTCTTCTCCTCAGGGCTTAAAGCCCCCTCCCTTGCGATCCCTATCATCACTTTATCCACAGCCTCCTCAAGATCTTCCTGCTCAACGAATTTCTTGTTTTTTCTTGCCGCCAAAAGCGCCGCCTCGTTTATGACGTTTGCCAAATCCGCCCCAGAAAATCCCGGCGTAATTTTCGCTATCTTCTTAAGATCAACGTTTTCCGCAAGCTTAACTTTCCTTGCGTGAACCTTTAGTATTTCATACCTACCTTCAACATCCGGCCTGTCTACCACCACTATCCTGTCAAACCTTCCGGGCCTTAAAAGGGCGGGGTCCAAAATATCGGGTCTATTTGTAGCCGCCAAAACTATTATCCCCGTTCCGGGTTCAAAACCGTCCATCTCAACCAAGAGCTGGTTAAGGGTTTGCTCCCTCTCGTCATGCCCCCCACCTATCCCCGCTCCCCTCACCCTCCCCACCGCGTCTATCTCATCAATGAACACTATAGCTGGGGCAAGCTTTTTAGCCTTTTCAAATAGATCCCTAACCCTTGCCGCCCCAACACCCACGAACATCTCAACAAATTCCGAGCCGGAGATAGAGATAAAAGGTACGCCCGCTTCCCCCGCTATAGCCCTGGCAAGGAGGGTCTTACCCGTTCCCGGAGGTCCAACAAGTAGAACCCCCTTGGGTACCCTGGCCCCTATTGATGCGTATTTTTGCGGATTTTTTAAATAATCCACGATTTCCTTGAGTTCTTCCTTTGCCTCCTTGGCATCCGCAACATCATCAAAGGTTACCTTGGGTCTGTCCTCCGTGTATATCTTTGCCCTACTTTTCCCAAAGTCAAAAGCCCTATTTACGTTCCCATTTACCTGACGAAACATCAGGAACCATAGGAAAACTAGGATTAATATCCATGGTAGGTAGCTTATTATTACATCCATCCATATTTGGCGTGGCTTAAACTTCACCACAACCCCGCTTTCAACCAGTTCCCTAAACAATCTCTCATCCTTGAAAGGCAAATATATTCGGAAGTTCTTAACTTGCCTATTTCCAATATTCACGGATTGCTTGAAAGTCCCCGTTGCTTCACCATCCATAACCACCAAGCTATCCAAGTTCCCCATATTCGCTTGCTCCACGAAGGTGTTGTAAGAAATTTCGGCAAATTGGACGTTTTGAATCGTAAGAAATTGCAAGGCAAGGAAACCCAAAAGGAGCAACCCCCCCCATATCAACAAATTAACAATAAAGGAATTGTTTCCCTTTTCCATCAGATTTCTCTATTCTAAAGCGGATAAAAATTACCCACCAAAGTATTCCCTTATTTCTTCCAAAGGGATCATCATCATAATAACTTTACCATCGGGGTCATAGTATGGATTGTTGCACATAAAGAGTTCGGAAATGAGAACCTCCTCATCTTTCAGTATTCCCTCCGAAAGGAACCTTGCCAAGTTTCTTATTATTAATTCTTCATTTTCCAAGTTTTGGGAAAACTTGGCAAAATTTTCAAGGCTTTCAATGGAAATGTTAACTGGAAGGTCTGGCACGGAAACGAGCCTTTCGCCGGAGAATCTAAATCCAAACTTTTGCAAAGTTTCCCTCACCTTTTCGGGTAATTTTACCTCTAAGGGGATAGATAAGTTTCTCGTGGAGAACCTTCCCCTCATAAGCTTATCAAATATTACCCTAAAGGTAGCTCTCTTGACATCAATTATCACCACCGAATCACCTATGACCCTTATCGCGTAATCCTCAAGGAGCTTCACCTTCTCAGGGGATCTGAATTGCGCTTTTGCTCCCTCAAAGAATCCTTTCAAGAACTTAATCGCACTTTGAAAACCTTGTTCCCCCTTAAAAACCGCCAAGAAATTCTTTCTCGGGGGGAACTTGAGTTTCTTTATTTCTTCCCCTATCCTAACAAACCGTACGTTTCCTCTCTCCACCTCCCTATGCGCAATATACACTTTCCCTATAATATTATCCACCTCTTCAAAATCCCAACCCTTCAAGTGCTTTCCCCACCTTTCCATCAAACTACCCCTGAACTCCTCAACCTTTACCCCCCTCTTTATATAGAACTCTACCTCCTCCCAAAGCAGGGCATAGATCCTAAAGGAATATAAGTTTCCCGAATATCTTAGGATCAATATGTTTTCGTAATCTTCAAGCTTTTCGGGGATATCCCCACAGAATTTCCCGTCCTCAAACTCCACCTGAAGCAGACCCCTTTCGGGAAACAAGATCAACCTCTTGGGTCTCCACCTTAAGATCTCACCAAGCATCTATCTCCGTAAGTTTTATATCCTCACCCACCTCAACCAAGAAAAACCTTGATGGGAGGTTTAGCTCTTTTTCTGTCATAAAAGTTTCCGCAACTTTTACCATCCTCAAAATTTTCCTTCTATCAATCTTGTCGATAGGCGGAAAATTTTCATTCACGGTTTTAACTTCAAAAAACCACACCTCCCCTTCTTTTTCGGCTATTATATCAATTTCCCCAAAAACCTTTCTGTAATTCCTCGCAAGGATCCTAAAACCCTTTTCCCTCAAAAATGCCTCTACCCTATCCTCCGAACCTTTACCCTTGATTTTCCTCACGGAGGGTTTTGAGCTTCGCCTCCTTACCTATCTTCTCCCTAAGATAGTAAAGCTTCGCCCTCCTAACCTTTGCCCTGGAAACTATCTCTATTTTCTCAAGGTAGGGGGAGTGTATGGGAAAGATCCTTTCAACGGGAACCCCATAGCTAATTTTTCTCACTACTATCTTTTTACTTATACCCCTACCCTGCATAGCCAAAACTACGCCTTCAAAAACCTGCGTCCTAGTTTTAATTTCTTTTGTCTTCTTTTTCGGATCTTCTTTTACCTCCACGATCTTCCAATGAACTTTTACCGTATCCCCAACCTTTATTTCCGGCAAATCCTTTCTAATTCCATCCTCCTCAACCTTCCTTATAAGCTCTTCCATAGTGCGGGTATTATACGGGTGAGGGGTTTCCGACTTTAGAATATTCTCTATGCTATTCTTGTTTTCTTACATCTCTTTAAACACCGCAAGCCTTGAAGATCTTAGAAGGATATTCCCCCCAGACATTGCGGATAGCGTCTATAAATACAGACAGTTAAGGGGGGAGTTTGAAAGTATATATGAACTTAGGAATGTTCCGGGGGTTACGGATGAGATTTTCGCAAAGGTGGTGGATTCTCTCGTCTTAAACTCCCCCGAGGAGATGGATACGGTAAATTTAGGGGGAAGGATATCGGATGCGATATCCCAGAGCGTTAGGGAGGAAAGTCCATCGGATTTAAGCAGGGAATATTGGATCTTTTTGGGCGGAAACCCGATAAATCCGAATAAAGCTAGCGTTTATGAAGTTATGAACATATATGGGGTTTCCTTTAAGGATGCATTGGCGGTGATCAAGTGGAGGGAGATCACGAAAATAAACTCCCTGAGGGATTTAAGGTCCACCCCAGGGCTTTCCTATTTTGCCTATAGAAATCTCCGAAATTTTGTAATTTTTAGGGAAGAATTTAAACCTTTTAGGGGATTCGTATCATTTTATACCCTCATAAACAATTACCCTTATGACCCCTCTTCCTTCTTTGCTTCAGCCATAAACCAACTTTCCGATACGGGAATAAGTTCGAGGAATAGGGACCTTCTAATGCAGGGGGGATGGTCGAATGAAAGCATAAACAAACTCATAGAAAGGCTAAGACTTGAGTATAACGATCTGAAACTTGAACCGAAGCTCGGATATAGCGTAAGGGGGATCTTCAGGCTTTACGAAAGGTTTGATTTTGGGTTTTATAGGTGGGAGAATTATCAAATTTACAACAAGTTCTTCTTTGGGTATAATTCGCAAAACCTTAGGGTTTTGGTGGGAGATTACAGGTTTTCCTTTGGGAACGGTTTAATATTTGAATCTTCCGAAAACCTTGGGGATAGGGTTTACGAGAAGGTTATAGGTCTTATGCCTGATGTAATCTACGGGAATACTTTTAATCTTAGGGGGGTTGGAGTTTGGGGGAACTTTTTCAATTTCTCTCCGTTCTTTATTTATTCAAGAAGTAAAAAGGATGGGTTGGTTGATACCGCAGGAAGACCTTTGTTTTACTATTCAAGCGAGTTTGTCCCAAGAATTTATTCAAAGGCGATAGGGGAAAGGATTTTGGGTGGTGGGTTCAACTATATAAATCCTCTTGGTTTCGGCTTTGGAGCAATGTACTTCCAGATAGAATATGATAATCCTTTCAGCGGGGATTGGGGTAGCTTGGCAATACCCTATTACTCCTACACCTTCAACAACGGCTGGCAATATGATCCATCATTTAAAGTAGATACTTCAAGGAGGCAGAGGTATTTAGGTCTTACTTATATGGGCCTTTTAGGGGATCTTGAATTTAGAGGTGATATTGCGGGAAATTTTGAAAACCTTAAACCCTCTTATCTCTTTATAGCGAAGTGGAGCAGGGGTAGTAAAACTGTGGATGTTGTTTACAGGAATTACTCTACCTCCTATTTAAATCCGTACGCGAGGCCCTTCAAAGAGGACAACAGATTCGAGAGGACGGATTTTAGGTACTCCTATAGAGTTCTGGATCCTTTGGCAACAAACCTAGCGGACCTTCCCTTACCCAAACCCGAGGAAGGGATATTTGTCCAAATTAGGGATAGGCTCTTCCAGAACATAATACTTCCAAGGGTATATTTGGATTATTGGAGGGATAAAACCGATGGGCAAACAAACGTAAGGTTGCATGCGGAGATTGAATGGAGGGTACTTTGGTCCTTCAGGGTTAGATTATGGAGAAGGTATCTGGATAGGGTGGATATAAGGTATGGATCCCCTTATCTTTCAAGATCCACAGAAAGTGCGGTGAGGTTCTTCTTTATTACCGACGCGTCCTCAATTGCGGGGATAGAAGCCAGATATTCCGAATTCAAGGCGGGCACCTTAAATCCTTCATCCGGGACATTTTTGAGCACCTTTTACGAATTCCCATTTGCAAGCGGGACGAAAATAAATACGGGTTTGACAACATGGACAAGCTCGGGACCTTCTTTATGGATCTTTGAGGACGATGGGATAGATTTCCTTTACAGCAGGGGTTCGAAGGTTTATTTGAGCATATCAAAGGCTGTTTCCCAAAACCTCTATTTGAGGCTTAAATTGAGGTACAAAAGGCAGATAAACGATGGGAATTCGTTAATTTCCGCGACTGGGGAACCCATCAATGCTGGTATTGGAAAATATGATTACTTTAACGCGAATTTTAGTCTTTATATTACTTTTTAGCGCACTCTCCTGCCCAAAAAACAAGGAAAAGGTATTATTAGCGGAAATAGAGATAAACGGACTTGTAGATAGGATAAGGAAGATGCCAGACTTTGTAGCTTCGGGAACTTACGAGATGAGGTTTTTTATAAACACAAAAAGCGGGAAATTTAAAATATACAAGACTGGGGATAGTATGTTTGTGAGGTTAGACGATGGTGCCTCTTTTCTAATTTCCCTTAGTATGTTCAAGCAAGGGAATTTTCAAGATCGGAGAATGCGCCTCGTTAGGGACACATTTGAAATATTGGGAAAGGATGGGTATTACCTGAAGGTTGTGGGGGATAGGATAGAGGAGTTTAGGGGGGAAGGGATAAGTGCCAAACTTCTAAACTACTCCATGGAACCCGTAAAATTTCCAAAGAAATGGATCATACGTTATATGGGGGCAAACGTAATTTTGAATGTCGAGGAGATAGAAATCATATATTGAAGACTATCTACCTTAGAATACACGCTATGTTTTACGTTAGCGTTTATTTGAGGCTCCTTCCCGAGGATAGGGCGGATAGGCCACCGAGGTATCTTCTGAGGTTCAAAGACCTCGTTAGGGGATTTAAGGAATTCATAAAAGAAAAGGGGTTGGATGAAAGGGATTATGAGGGGGTTTTTTCGGATTTTGATAAGATAGAGGATTTTATATCCTATCCGAAGAACCTTGAGGGGGGAAGGGGTATAGCTATATTCTCAAACGGACAAGAGGGGATCTGGGAAGTCCACAAATTGCCCTTTGTATATAGAGATGCCCTTGTCGTGGATATTGAGCCATACAAGAGGGAGATGTACGCCATAGAGATGGACTTTGGGAAGAACATCATAGTTGATTTTGGCAAGAAACATTTGAACATTTTCTTGGTGGATACCAAGAATTTCATTACGATCCAGGAAAAGGAAGATTTTACCCTTTGGTCGGAAAGGCCCTCAACATTTAGGTACGCTGTGGGAAATATAGCGGCTTACAGGACCACGGGAACAAAACACTTTGAGATGCTTAAGGCGGAAGAGGACAGTAGGCTCGCAAAGTACGTGGCAAACGAAATATTTGAGATTTACAAGAAGGAAAAGTTTGATAACCTGTTTCTATCTTCAACGGATGAGAAGCTTATCCCCTTGGTGCGCTCTTATCTTCACCCATATGTCGCTAGGACGTTTAAAGGTACCCTTGAAATACCCCATCCCACAAACAAGAATCAGGTTTTTGAGATCCTTCTTGACAAAATAAGGGAAATAGACCTTGAGGAAGAGAATGAAATTGCGAATAGGTTTGAGGAAAGCCTCGCCTTGGAGATGGCGGTAAGGGGGTTGCAACCCACCATAGATATGGCCCTTTTGGGAAACGTGAAGATCCTTATAGTGGATCCGGACTATCACGAAGAAGGTTTTATATGCCACCCTTCGGGGTTTTACGGGAGATTGGGGGATTGCCCTACACCCTCCGACAAAAAGGTTTTAACCCCAGACATAGTAAACAAGCTCATAGATCACGTTTTGAGTTTGAACGGTAGGGTGGAGGTGGCAAATACGGAGAGGCTAAGAAAGGCGATAGCGGGGTCTGTTGGGGCAATTCTGAGATGGAAAATTGAGGCTAAGGTTTAGTATAATTATTTTTCTCTTGATTGGATGCGCAAAAAAATTTCCTCCTCCCGGTAAAGGTGAGTTTGATCCACCAAGGGTGGTAGTTTTCTCTCCTGGTTTTGGTGATACTTTAAAGGGGAGCTTTAGGTTAAGTCTTGAAGCTCAAGATAATTCTGGGGTTTATAAAGTTGAGATTTTTAGAGGAGGAAATTTGATGGGGGTGTACAATTTGAGGGGAAAGAAGGTGGTTTTGGATACCTTAATTAACCTGACAGAGGAGGGTGAGGTTTATCTACCCGACACCATTCAAATTAAGGTTTTTGATAGGTGGGATAACGAGAATTCTTTGAAAGTTGAGGTATTTACGAGGAGGAAACCGCCCCAAAAGGAGGGTAAAGATGATAAAGGGACTGGAAATGAGGGTGGGGAAGATAGTGGAGGCAAAACCCCACCCAAAAGCCCGTAAGCCAGCCTATGTTTTAAAGATAGACTTCGGCCCTTATGGGATAAAGACATCCTCCGCACAAATTACCGACCTTTACAAAGTTGAGGATCTCATTGGAAGGCTGGTGATATGCGCCACCAACCTTGAACCCAAAAACATAGCGGGGGTAATATCCGAGGTTTTGGTTTTGGGAGTTCCGGATGAAGAAGGAAGGGTGGTTTTAATAGGTCCGGATAGGGATGTACCTCTCGGAGGGGAGGTTTTCTGATGTTAAAGAGGGCGGTATATCCCGGAACTTTTGACCCATTCACCTTAGGACACCTTGATATCGTTGAAAGGGCGGTAAAGATATTTGATGATGTGATAATAGCGGTTGCAAATCCAAGGCATAAGGAACCCCTTTTACCAATTGATGTGAGGAAAAATTTAATAATTGAAAGCGTAAGCCATCTAAAAAACGTAAGTGTAATGGAGTTTGAGGGGCTTTTGGTGGATTTTTTGAAGAAACTGGGGATAAGGACGGTTATAAGGGGTCTAAGGGCGGTATCCGATTACGATTACGAGCTTAAGATGGCTTGGATAAATAAGAAACTCTATGATGAGATGGAAACCATATTTTTGCTTTCTTCAGAGCAATTTGCCTACCTTTCATCCTCCTTCGTAAAGGAGATCTTTTCCCTAGGTGGGGATATAAGGCCCTTCGTTCCCAAGGCGGTGGCGGAATATCTGGAAAACCTTAGGAAAGGTACTTTTTGATTAGGATGTTGGAAACCCTCTCCGCAAGTTGGGATATGTAAATATCCGCCAAGGTTTCCCTCTTTTCTTCTTCAAGGGACTTTATCTCCTCCCCGATTTTTAAAATTTCCCCCTCTGGGTCATAATCCTTAAGGTGTTCGTAAAGATGCTTGTGTGCGTCCTTTTTTACTATAACCTCCACCGCATCAAGAACCTGCCTGTGGGGAGTTCCCTCCCAAATGGGCAATATCATAGCCTCCCTAAGGAGCCTCTCAACCCCATATTCCCCAAGCACCCCCATTCCAGCATTTACCTCCATGGACCACTTTGAAGTTTGAACGGAGATTTCCGCGGTCCAGAATTTTGCAAGATGTGCCAAAAGCCTGAAGGCATGGTAAAAGTTTGAATACGGCGGTTTCTCCAAGAAGACCCCATTTAGCATTATCGCGCTCTCCCAAGCCAGGGCAAAAGCCTTCATTATGAGGGAGATCCTATCATAAAACTGCCTCTTCATTAAGGGATGTTCCAAAACTTTCCTTCCAAAGGCGAACCTTTCCTTTGCGAAAATGTAAGCTTCGTAAATTGCCCTCTGGGCCAACGCTACGCTACCTACCGCATTCGCAACCCTCGATATGTTCAAAACCTCAAGGATAATATAGATCCCGTTGTTTCTGTCGCCCAAAAGGTAAGCTTGTGAATTTTTCAGCTCAACCTCCCCAGTCGGTACCGATCTTGTCCCTATTTTATCCTTAATTCTTCTTATGAAATAATTTAATTCCCCATTTTCCCTATATCTGGGAAGCAAGAAAAGGCCTAAGCTCCTAACCCCCTTCCCCTCACCCTTAAACCTCGCGGCCACCACCGCAAGCTGTGCCCCAACGTTACTCGCAAAGTACTTTTCCCCGTTCAATATCCAGAATTTTCCATCGAATTCCGCTAATGTCTCAACCGTATTTCCAAGGTCCGATCCTCCCTTCGCCTCCGTCATCCAAGTTGCCCCCTGCCAAACCTCCTCATCCCTCCTCAACATCCTCTCTAAATATTTTTCCTTTATCCCTTCGAGTGCGTACTTGTATATGGGTATAGCGGTGGAAAGGGATACGGTATATGGACAATAAAGCCCCGGGTCAAAGAAGGAAGTTATATAACCTATCTTGAAGAATTTGAGGAGATTTCCTGATTGTATTGGGTCCGCCACTACCCCAAGCTTGTACCCCCTGTAAAGCATATCCCAATACTCCTTAGGGTAAAGGATCTCGTCTATCCTGTTTCCGAACCTGTCAAACATTCTAAGATGTGGAGTGCCCAACCTGTCGATATTTTCGGAAATCTTCAAACCCTCCTCAAACCACCAATCCTCATAACCTTCAAGTTCCTCCTCTACATCAACCTTAAAGTGCTTTAAAAACTTTGAAGGTTTAGAAACAATATCCAACATCTCCATTTCCCAAGTCCTCCTTTATGTTTAATAGGGGTATGAAAACAAAACCCCTCTCACCCGTCATCCTCTCCACCCCACAAGGACCACCACCTTATATTCTGGGTTTTCCTTTAAAAATTTTGATATGGAGAATGCCATACCCTCATCCCATGGGATCATAACCCTAAGCATCCTAATCTGGAAATATGTCATATCCCTCACCTTTTTCCTAAACTCCGTAGGAATGTTTATCGCGAGAAGTTTCAAATTCTTCTCCCTCGCGTACTTCCATATATCCTTGTGCCACTCGGTCAGGTAAAGCATTTCAACCTCCGAGAGCTTACCCGAGGTGTATTCGTCAAAGAATTTTTGATAGTTTTGCTGGAACATCTCAAGGGCAACCGCGACCTTATACCCCCTCCCAACAAGGGCATCTATTACTTTCATCTGGAGCTCATGGGACGCTTTAAGGTCGTGGATCTCCCCCACGTATATTACCCTATGCTTTTCCACCCTTGAGAGTACGCTATCCCAATTCAATTTTCCACCCGTAGAAAGGTCAAAAAAACATATGTTCATTTACCCTTTAGGACGAACTTAACAGCCTCATCTATATCATCAAATGCCCTGAGGATCGCAATAAACCCCATTATCTTATAAACCCTCTTCACCTGCCCTTTAAGATTGCAAAGGGCCAAATTTCCAGACTTCTCTTTACATTTCTTTAATGCGTAAGATAGAGCCCCCCAACCAGACGAACTAACAAAATTTACGTTGGATAGATCTATAACGAAACTCTTTACCCCCTGTTCCACCCTCTTGTTGAAGAAATCAACGAATTCCGGGGTGCTGTACGTATCAAGCTCCCCTTCAAGGTGGATGATGAGGGAATCCTCCCTTCCGTTGATCTTCTCCTCTTTGATTACTAGGGGCATATTTTTACCTTATGTTTTTTAAAGCTTCGTTTATATCCGGAAAAGTCTTGAAAACCTTGTCAAAGGACATAACCTGAAAGACCTTTGCCGGTTGTCCGTTGAGGCCTGTTATATAAACATCCCCATTGTTTTCCCGGGCGTGCTTGAGGATGGTTATCAAGGCTCCCCAAACCGCGGAGGGTATGTAGGTTGTTTCGGAAAGGTCTATTATGAACTTCCGGATACCTTCCCTTAACTTGTCATCAAAATATACTATCAGGGGCTCCCTATCTTCTATATCAAAGTCCCCCAATAGTCTGAAAAGCCCTATATCTCCCTCCTTTCTAAATTTCACCCTTTCGGTTATTTCCCGCATAAAGGGTATTATACGGTTGTATAATTCCCAGACTATGGAACTTTCGGCAAAGGAGTATTTGGGGGCAAAATATATATCGGGACCCTTGATAATAGTTGAGAAGGCGAGGGAGCTTCCGTATGCGAGTTTGGTTGAGATAGAGCTTCCAGACGGTTCGAGGAGGAGCGGACAGGTTTTGGAGGTTTCGGAGGATCTTGCGGTAATTCAGGTTCTTGAGGGTACGCTCGGACTCGATAAGACAAACATAAAGATCAGGTTGGTGGATAACGTGGTGAGGATAGGGGTATCCAGGGATATGGTGGGTAGGATATTTAACGGAAGGGGAGAACCCATAGACGGATTACCCCCCATAGTTCCCGAAAAGAGGCTTCCTATAGTGGGTTCCGCAATAAACCCCGTTGCGAGAGATAAACCCTCCGACTTCATACAAACCGGTATATCCGCCATAGATGGATTCAACACCTTAGTTAGGGGGCAGAAGTTGCCCATATTTTCAGGTGCGGGGCTTCCCGCAAACGAAATCGCCGCTTTCATAATGAGAAATGCGCAGGTGAGGGGTGAGGGGGAGCAGTTCCTCGTGGTATTCGGAGCTATGGGTATAACGCAGAGGGAGTACGCATACTTCCAACAGCAGTTTGAGGAGATGGGGGCAAGCAGTAGGTTGATAGCCTTCATAAACTTAGCAAGCGACCCAACCATAGAAAGGATCTTAACACCCAGGTTCGCCTTAACCGTTGCGGAGTACTTTGCCTTTGAGCTTGACTATCACGTCCTAGTTATATTGACAGATATGACCAACTACGCGGAGGCTTTAAGGGAGATAGGGTCCGCGAGGGAGGAGGTGCCCGGAAGGAGGGGATATCCCGGGTATATGTACACGGACCTTGCCACTATATATGAAAGGGCGGGTAGGATAAAGGGTAGGAAGGGATCCGTAACCCAAATACCCATCCTAACCATGCCCGATGATGATATTACCCACCCCATACCCGACCTTACGGGTTATATAACGGAGGGACAGATAGTACTATCAAGGGAGTTGCATTCCGCGGGTATATTCCCTCCCATAGACCCCTTACCTAGCCTCTCAAGGTTGATGAATCTAGGTATAGGTCCGGGTAAGACCAGGGAGGATCATAGGAACTGGGCGGATCAGCTTTTCGCAGCTTATGCTAGGGGAAAGGAGATAAGGAGGCTCGTATCCATTGTGGGGGAGGATGCGGTTAGCGAAATAGACAGGATATACCTTAGGTTTGCGGAAAGGTTTGAGAAGGAGATGTTAAATCAGGGAAATAAGGCGAGGAGCATAGAGGAGACACTGGAGATAGGTTGGAGGCTATTGGCAATGTTCCCAACTAGCGAGCTTACGAGGATAAAGAAAGAGTTTATAGAAAAGTACCTGCCGAAATCGTAAGGGTAAGGAACTTAAGGAAATATTACGGGAAGGTTTTGGCGCTTGAGATAGGACATTTTGATTTTGATGGTGGAATTTGTGTGATAAGGGGACCAAACGGTTCTGGAAAATCAACCTTTTTGGGCATCTTATCGGGCCTGATAAAACCATCCGTTGGGGAGGTTAAGGTTTTTGGGAAGGACCCTTATAGGGAAAATATAAAGGGCTTGATTGGTTTTGTGGGGCATAAGACGTTTCTTTTTGAGGATCTATCTGGGTACGATAACTGGAGGTTCTTTGGGAACTTTAATAGGGATCTTGCGGAAATTTTGGGAATTTCGCACATCCTGAAAAGGCCCGTCAGGACGTACTCAAGGGGGGAAAGGGTGAAACTCTCCGTGGGTATAGAGATTTCAAGGGAAAAACCTTTATTGCTCCTTGATGAACCCTTTTCACCTTTGGACGAAAGATCCAGGCTAACACTCTCGGAAATTTTGAAGGGGAAAAACGTTATAATCACCGCACACGGGGAAATTCCAATAAAACCCGACCTTGAATATAAGCTAAGATGAAGACCTTGGCGATAGAAACCTCATGCGATGAAACCTCCGCAAGTGTTGTGGAGTACAAAGATGGGAAATTCAGGGTTTTATCGTTAGTGGTAAGATCCCAGGTGGAGCACGGGAAATTTGGGGGGGTAGTTCCGGAGATAGCGGCGAGGGCGCATATAGAGTATATATACCCCGTTGTTGAAAAGGCGTTGAAGGAAGCAACTATAAGCCTTGACGAAATAGACCTTTTTTCCGCTACGAAGGGTCCCGGACTTGCGGCATCTTTAATAGTGGGAATACAGTTCGCAAAAACCCTCGCGTTAATTCACAAAAAACCCTTTGTAGGCGTGAACCATATGATAGGGCACATATTTTCCACGTACCTATCCTCCGAGATCTCTCATCCCTTTTTATGCTTGATAGTTTCCGGTGGGCATACGGATTTGGTCTTGGTGAAAGACTGGTATAATTACGAACATATTGGTTGGACGCTGGATGATGCGGCGGGGGAGGCTTTTGATAAGGGGGCAAGGATGTTAGGCTTGGGCTATCCGGGAGGGGCAAAGATAGATATTCTCGCGAGGGAGGGGGATAGAAACTTCTATAAATTCCCAAAGGTGAAGATAAAGAGGAAGGGGTACTTCTTCAGCTTCAGCGGTTTAAAGACATCCCTTATGAATTTGCTTAGGGAAAAGGGGGAAACTTGGATAAGCGAAAACTTGAAACACATAGCGGCATCTTATCAAGAGGCTATAGTGGAAAACATAGTGGAAACCACGTTAAGGGCTTTGGAGGATCTGGACGTGGATAAACTTTCGGTGGTTGGGGGAGTGGCTTTAAATTCAAGGTTGAGGGAAGTTCTCAGGGAGAAACTCGGGGAAAGGGTTTCCTTTTCCCTTCCCGAGTACTGCACGGATAACGGGGCTATGATAGGGGCGGCCGGTATAGCGAAGTTTTTAATATTCGGTGAGGATGGGCAAGACCTTTCCGTATATCCCTCCCTGGGCGTAGTTGAAATATAAAAAAAGCCCCACCCTTTCGGGTGGGGCCTTCGTAGGTTATTTAAGACTTTCTTACCTTATTATGACCTTATACACGCGCCCGTTCGCTTTTATGAAGTAGATTCCCTTCCTGAGATTTAGGACGCCATCACCCTTTGTCTTCGCAACCAGAGATCCCTTTATGTCGTATATCTCCGCCTCACCCCTTATGGAGAGGTTACCCCTCTCGCCCACGCTAACTATCACGGTATCCTCGGAAGAACCGCTGGAGTACGAAACCGTCTCCGTGGCGACGTAGACGTAAGATGGGGTGACACCATTTCCTATTACGTTGCAATAGATGTCGGTTGACCCGTCCATTGGCTTGAGGTAAGTTACGGTAAGAACGTCACCGAAGTAGGTGTAATCCGCACCCCTGTCTATTGCGGGGAAGTGGAAGTCCACCCTGTCGGCGGGGTTTGTGGCGCTATTTATACCCCACGTGGCACCACCGTCGGATGTGGCGGCGTAGAAGATGGACTTATCAAAGTTGAAACCCCCGCAACCTGCGGGGTTGTTATCGTACTGTATCCAGCTTACGACCCTCTTGTTTGCGTTAGTTTCATCCACCGTGACCCTAGGGTTATAGACGGGTTGGCTTATATCAACACCGCTTCCCGTCCAAGGCGCAAAGATCACAAGGGTGCTGTCATCCCAAGCATGATGTACTATTATGTGCCCGGGGTTACTGCCCGGCAGAACGGCGTCATCTTTCAGCGCATATACGGACCATCCCCTTCCGAACCTGTCAATCGTGAAGCTGTAAGCGGCATAGCCAAGGTCGTTAAAGTTGTTTGAGCCTATACTCAGGGCCCAACAGCATACAAGGTGGCTTTCAACCACCGAAGAACCACCCTCTGAAGGAGGAACGGGATCGGTTACAAGGGAGGAGCCATTGTAATAGATCTTAACTATCCCATCTCCCTCCGCGCTGTTGCTTCCAACGACATAAAGGGTATCCCCCTCGATGGAGAGGTCAATGAGGCTTACATCTTCGGCAAGGTAAGGATCCCTGAGTAGGACCTCGCTACCCGGCACTTTGTTTCCCGTGGATGCATCAAATAGGAAACCCACGATCGCATCGTTCGTTGTAAATCCTACGACCGCGTAAATATCCCCTGAAACCCTCCACGCGATGTTGTGGAAAACGGAATCGTATTCCGGATCTACGGTCTGGCAGGCGCCTACGGGACCTGTGGACTTAACCACCGCCACGCAGTTCTTACCCCAATAGGGTCCGGGTTTCAACTCCGGCCATGCAACCACGGGCTCACCGGCGGAGTTAAACCCTGCACAGTTGGGGTACCTTCCTCCCGCATCCGCCAAACCCGCATCGTAGTTTATGTTACCCCTGACGTTCCATGTCGAACCCCCGTTAAAGGACCAGGCGACACCTATACGACCGGTTCCGGGAGAGGATTCTATCCTACGGAAGGCTAAGCATATTGAATCCCCGTTGCGGAAGAGGGGCCTGTGGGAGTTACCCCAGTGGGTGTACTGATTCGGGGCGCTGTCTTGATATATCTCCGTGAAGAGGAAAGGGACCCAGCCCGAACCGCGTGAGGGGGACTCCGCGACGTCCACCCTCTTCAGGTCGGGTATCGCTTCCCTTAGCGATACCCTCCCCGTTATCCTATAGCTATGCACTTGTACCACAGGCGCGGTGCTTAAAATTACCCCAATCATAGCCATACCTCCTTTTTATCTCCTATAAAACACCGAATCAATCTTGATACCCAACGCTCTAAATTTTGGCTCATGCCTCATCCACCTAACCGCGGTATCTATCTCCGCCCTACTCCTTGCTGTGTAAGTCCAAAGTGCGGGCCATGTCGGATCAAATACCCTTATCATGGAAACCGAGCCCGCCAACATACCCCTCTTATAGTTAGCCTGCGCATAAACCGCCGCCAAACCCCTCTTCTCATTTCCATCGCTCAAGCCGGGAATATTCTGAAGCCTTGAGGGGAAAGAAGATATAAGGTTCCTCGTCCAATAAGATATAAGAGCCAGGGATGCCGCCCTCTCAAGGTTAGTACCTTCAACGTAGTAAGCATAAGCATCTGCAGCCAATGCCAACCAAGGTATAACATCAAGACCTCCCCTGGGAACCTTAAAGGCGGTTACTTTCATTTCAACGAATACGCTATCGCTGTGCTTTAGCCAGGAATGTACGTACGGCGTATCCTGAGCCCTGCCTGCCGCCGTATTTTTGCTACTTACAAATAGGACGGGACCTATGGTATCTATCAGAGTTAGCTTTCCACCCACCACCGCGATGAAGCTATCTACGTAAGCCAAACCGTCCGTATATCCGTATATATCTTCACCCGTTATAAGCCTTTCATAGCTCCCCTTCGGTTTTACCTTTATCTCATTGTACTCGGTTATAAGGTACAGGTAATCCGAGGTGTCGGATGGGAATACATTGTTTTCCCTTAAGATCTTACCCAACCTCCACTGCCCACCTATTATCAAAAGGCTCGGCGAAGTGAAGGTAATAGTATATCTGCTTACGAATTGCGCAGTTGGTGATGCGACATAGGTATTCCCTATTGTATCCCTGTAGCTTGCATCCACATAAAGGTTTAGGTCCCAAGCTTGGGGGGCAATATATGGAGAGTATATCAGGGAAAATTCGCTATGAGCCTGAGCATAGTACCCCAAGCAGGTATATGAAAGTCCGAGACCAAGATGGGCTTCAAAGTCTGCTGGGTCTATTTCTGTGACGACACTGTCAAAGATGGTGGAGGCGGAATCGCATTTGTTTGCCTTGTAATAATTCCAAGCTCTATCAAGCATGGATTCCTTTTCCAAGGCTTTTGGCGCCTTTGAAGTGTCCTTGCAAGATATCGCTATAAACCCGATCAGGAGGATAAGGGGAATTATCCTTTTCATCTCTCACCTCCCCTTATTACCTTTACCGTTGCGAAGTTTTTACCCACCTTCACCCTCGCTATATAGACGCCCTTGGGTAAGAAGTTCAGTTCAAACTCGTAAGAGCCTGCAGGGAGATCTTTGTAGTTGATCTCCTTTACCTTCCTTCCGGACATTCCGTATATTGTAAGGTTGATATCCGAGGGTGCTGGAAGTATTACCCTTATCCTGCTTCCATCCGCAAAAGCCTTAAAGGAGGAAGGGGTGGAGGAAGGTTTATCCTTCCCCACGTAAATTCCATATGCGGGTGAGATGTAAGCGGTGATCTCTTTCCTCTCGGGATTATAATAACCCTCAACCTCCTTCCAATCAAAGCCGTTATATACGAAAACCTTATCTCCAAGATCCGCCTTAACTTTTACCTCCGCATCAACCGGTGAGGAGAAATTGAAAGTTCCACCGTTCCTAAACACGAGTATCTCCTTTTCTCCCGCTAAAGACCTCATAAACAGGACCGAAGGATAAGCTTCAACAAGCTCCCTACCTAAGCGTACGCTCTGGATGGTACCCGTATCAACCACACCGATTTCCAAAACGTAGTCAAACCCAGCAAAGCTCTGGAGGCGATAGATCTTGTACCTTATCGGTCCATAATATGGGTTATCCATATAGTCCTTGAAGCTTAGATAGGCGCTGGCACCGTAGAAGTTTGTGGCGAGCTTGCTTAGGGTTAGAACCGAAGAACCAAACCTTGCGGAATCATCCGGATAGAAAATCACCCTAACCCCCTCGCTCGACGCATCGAAATATGCAGTAGTATTGGTCATAGCATATACATCAACGTACCTGTTAAAGGCATAGTTGGGTTGAACCGAGAAGAAGGTCAAAGTTGGGGATTTAACCTGAGGATCCGTAGTGTCCCTGTTTCCTATTACATAACTCCCACTTGAGCCGTAGTTCATAATGAGGACGTACGTAGGCAAACTCGTGGAATATCCCCTGTTTCTTGCATCAAGGGTTAAAGAATTGTAACTCTTGGTTACGGTATCTATCAGATATACCTTCCAACCGGTTATGGTATCGCCGAACGCCCTATTCCCATCGCTACCGTCAAAGGTTATCCAAGTTCCCAAGGATACAAGATATGCGGTTGAGGAGAATAGGCTTAAGGTGGCGGATCTTAGAGAGAGGGTTGGCAAAGGTGATGTGAGGGGGGTGTTTTTAAGGAGGGGATTGGAAAAGGTTGGGAAACCGCTTATGCTCTGAACATCCGGTCTTCCCGCGGAGAAAACCTTCATCACGAACTCTTCATAAGCCTGATAGAACTTTTTACCCCTTGAGGATATGAGGTTTAATACGGAGTTTGACAAAGTCGGAAGGAACATAAAGAGGACATCCTGTTCCCTTATCGCGTTTTTAACCTCGTTCTCGCTCGTAAGCTCCTCAAGGTAGGATAGCCAAAGTGTGAATTTCGCTATATCTTCACCCCTTGGCACCCTCCCGTCATAAAGTGTCGCGGTGGAGAAAAGGTAAGTTGCATCCGTACCGACACCAAAAGAATAATACTTATCGTTGAAGATACCGCGGGCGTAAGAGTAGAAATCATCCGGGTCAAAGTTGGCGATCATAGCCTTGTGGGCTATCCAGCTCGCTTTAGCGGCAATGTTCATATTTATTAGGTAGAGGGGATATCTGGAGGTGTCCGCCTCCGAGGGATCCGCAAGGTAAGCTATGTACCTTGCGTACTGGAAGGCCAAGTATTTTCTGAGTTTGGCTATCCTATCCGGGTCGCTAGTTGGGAAGTTGGAGTAATACAAATTCCATGCGGTATTTAGGTATATTATCGGCTTTCCGTTTATGTCAAGGGGATCGTAAAAGCCCAAAAGGGGGCGAATCCTCGGATCCGGAAACTGCCCATCCGCAGGATCGGAGGAATGGATCGGACCCACAAGTATTATAACCTTCTCGCTTGAGCTTACACCCATAAAGCTTTCTATTGCGTTCTTTACCCCCACCCAGGCGCTTTTGATATCATTAATAATTTCGTTCGCCTGCGAAACGCTGAGGGTATCCTGTATTCTTGGCCTGTAAGCCCTTCCCCATACGTAAAGGTTATACAGGGCAAAATACTTGGATGTATCCGAAGATACGTTTGATCTGTCAACGAAGGATATCCTCAAATATACCTGATCGTTGTCCGATATTGAGCAAGAACCTCCCAATGGTATTGCGAACTTCCCCTCCCTCCTATCCGTTGCAACATCCGATGATGTTAGAACCCCGGCGACATCCCAGCAGCTTAAGTCCTTGCTCACGAGGAACTCTATAGTATCGGAAGCTTGTAATCCTGTGAGTTTGTAGGAGAATACTATGGTGTCGCCCGTTTGCGTAGCATTGAGGTTAAAACTTGAAGACGTTATAGAATAAGTGCCCGTGGAGGTTGAATAAGTATAAACAACCGCGGGGAATAGAACTTCGCTTCCGGAGATCTCAAGCTTCCTGGACCACTGGGTATCCGCGCTCCAACCCGTAGGGGGGAAGTCCCTAAAGTTTGCAACATCTATGATCCTGTAAGGATATAGGTTCTTTCTAAACACTACAATGTACGCTCCGTCCGTGGAATCTATTATATCAACCGAAGTTTTGTAAATATCCCACGCGAAGGAGTACCTCATTTGTGGAAGATAGTACTCCGTAGGTGGGGCGGAAAAGCCCCATACAGGTACCAAAAACGGCAAAACAAACAACCACCTTTTCATTTTCTACCCCCTAAAATGTATAAACAAAGCCAAACCTGCTAACATCGGGCATCCTGTAATACACGGTGTATGAATAGTCAAAGGAGATACCGAGGATGCTTATACCGAAACCCGCGGAGAATAGCTCGTCGTGCGTAGGGGAGACCCACCATCCACCCCTGAACTTCTTTCCCAGAGCTAAATAAACAAGGTCCCCAGCATAGGAATATTTAAAGCCCAAGTTAAAGGATTCCGCGTTATCGCTTGGGTGATTCACCTCAAAAAGTCCGACGAGGGAATGGTATGCGGTTTTGAATACATCAAGGGATATCCCCGCTTTGAAGGTCAGGGGGAGCTTATAAGGGGAATAGGGTAAGGTGTCCGCAACTATATCCCCTCCCTGATATGTATACCTTATGTAATCTCCCCTGAGTCTGGGGTCAAATCCGAAGTTTTGGACGCTCATTCCTATGTTTATCCCCCTAAATCCCGTCTCGTATAACGTTCCCACATCCATGGCGACAGCCAAGATGTTCGTAAAACTCCCAAAACCCTCATACATAAGCTTGGGTGCCAGGGCGACGGAGAACTTATCCGTTAGCCTCCCTCCTATAACTCCCGCAAATACCATACCGGTATAGTTGAATGTACCAAGTTCCCTGTATCCCCCGCTCTCGTCTATCTCCGTATATTTAAATCCTCCCGAATATACCCCGTGCAGGTAAAAGCCCAAAGTATATCTCTTCATAGGATGGACATATCCCACGCTCGAGACGTAGGTTTGAACCCAGTATGGGAGGAAGCCTATACCCACCGCCCTGTTGTTCGCAAATATTACGGATGCGGGATTGTTTATCATAAGTAATGGGTCGTTGGACTTGAGGACCACCGCCGCCTCACCCAAGGATGCCACCTTTGGTGAGGTATATACCGTCAATATCTTTGAACCCACAACCCCCACCTTCGCGAAGGGGTTATCGCTTTGGGACAAAATCAACAGGATCATATTCCACCTCCTACCTCAAAATCACAAACTTACCCACGTAATCGTTTCCTTTGCTATCAACAACGCGGAAGTAGTATATGCCCGGGGAAACCATCATCTTTTGGTTTGTCAGCAAGTTCCAGGAGACCATACCCGATGATGGGGAGGTGTTGTAGAGGGTTATTATATGATCGCCCGTTGCGGAGTATATGTCTATCCTGGCACCCGCGGGTACATTGAAGAACTTTATTTCGGGGGTCTGCCTAGTTGCGGACCACTTTGACCATCCCTTGAGCGGGTTGGGAGCTACGACTATCTTATTCTTCCAATCATCCCCACCCGGGGCACCTCCAACGAATATGGGCCTCGGGGCACCCGTCGGATACTTCAGGTAGTTATCCTTTGAACTTTCGAGGCTGGCGTTTATTGAAGGCTCCCAGTCAAAGGCGGTTACCGCATAGTAGAGCGGGAAACCTTTGGGGGCAGTTTTATCCACATAAAAGTTTTGGGTTCCCGCAAAGCTAACCTCCTCTATTTGTACATCGGGATATACGTTCCTCCAGAAATTCTTAACGGAGTCCTTATAAGGTTTTGTCGCATCAACAAGAATTTTCAGGGGCTTATCCTTGAAGTTTGGACCATAAAGGGCCCTGTATATGGCGTACCCCGCGAAGTCTATCTCCTTCTTTATCGGATCCGGCGTGTATTCTGGGGATTTATCCCAAATCAGAATGACGGAATCCCCTGATGCGCTATAGGATAGAGATGGGGATGAAGGGGGTACGGGTATACGCCAGTGGGGAGCGTCTTTGGGACCGCAAGGGTGGGCAGGGTCGCAATAACCCTCGGACCCCGTATAATAAGCCCTTAAAGCTTGCTCCATAGCCTGCCTCAATCCCATCTTCCAGCTTCCACCAAACCATACGTTGTCTTTACCGCCGTTCAGTCCATATCCTACCGCGCCCGCAACCACGAACCAAAGGGTATCCCCATCCGCTATCTTATGTGGTCCGGTTGTAAGTAGGAACCTGTAGTCAAACTCGGTGGCACCCATATCGTAGGGATGAGGGGCGAATCTATAGGGTCTGGTTGCCGGGTGATCTCCCACCATATAGTCAAACCTTGCGGCGTCATCACCCGGATCGTTCTCCCAGTTCCACCACTGATGAGCCCTCGGATAGATAATCCTCATGTTATCGCTTGGATCTGTTGCCCTTGCCAAGGTTATACCGGAGCATGAGGAAGTGATGTTTGTACCTGTAAGATCGTTTGATGTGGGCGGGGCATATATGAGCATTACTCCTATGTATCCCGGGCATAGGCCGTTATCACCAATATCGTCCCCGGGTTCCTTGGGGTTATCGCCGTCGTAAATGAAGGAAGTGTTCCTTGGTATCAGATAATAGTAATAAACCGTTGTATCACCGCTTCCATCCCTCTTCTTCCTCGTAAGGGGAAAGCTATCCGGTCCTGGTATTCCTTTAGCACGATAATAAGCTTGGGTTATTGCCTTCTCCCAAGGGTCATCCCCCCAGATTATATATCCGTCGGGTATCCCATCCGGACCGCTTATGGTGGTATCGGATAGAACAGTTAAACTATCCTCCCAACCCATCTTATAGTTTTTGGTGAAGTATATCGCGCATTCTTCCGGGGCACCATCGTAATAAACGAGGTCGTCTATGTGAGGTTCAGCGTTATCCGCACCGCATACATCGCAGTCATATTGCCAACCGAGGAAGAATTCCAAGGTATCGGGAGCGGGGGAAACCCTCGCCTCGGCTTTATTATAAACTACACCCAGCTCGTATACGTATATCTGCGAGTAAGGATATTGGGGCCATCCCATTATCCTTTCAATTATTTTTACACCCAAACCGTTTGATGCGTTCCTGTATCCTGGGTTGCTTACCCAGTCATCGTACCTTGCCTCAACGTCCATAAAGGATTTATCGGGACCTATCCAGGCAAAACCTGTACCTAGGTTATCCGTACTCGGCGCCCATTCTTTTTGTCCGTAATCGTAATGGGTGACGTACTTTACACCGTTTACAAAGGCTGCGAGCCATATCCTACCGTCCCACAGATAATATACATTTTGACCGGGAGCGTTACCGGGCCAGGAGTAGCCGGGTAGGACCGTGTTTGCATCCCCATGTTCCCCGAAGTTTGACAGTGTTGTCCAAACCTCGTTCGTGGTCAAAACCTTCCAGGCATCCGCTACAGCCAGAGCCCTAAAGTCCCCCGCCCTTTGGGGAAACCTGCTCTTACCCCAGAGGGGTAAGGATATTAGAAGCAATAAGGGTAATAACCTCCTCATTTTCTACCCCCTTATTTTTGTTTCCAGGTGATTTGAACCCCGTACCTCGTAAGACGTCCCCTGTTCCAAACCGTCGGGTTTTTTGAAGGTCCCTCCGGATCGCCGAAGTAGTAATAATAGTTTTGATCGTCATAACCCGTTTCGTATCTTAGGTCAAGTAGGTTGAATATATCCGCGAAGAACCTAATATCTGCACCCACCAAATTGAAGGACTTATAAGCCCTGAAGTCTAGGTTGGGCCTTGCTGGGAACCTCAAGGTATTCGTCTTCTCAAGGACGTCCCTCGCATCCCTGAAGGGAGGAGACCACGGGGTACCACTTCCATAGTTGAATATAAATGCAAACCCATAACCTTGGGTTATCTGGGAATTTACTATGGGCAAATCAAAGCTCGCAACCGCGTTTATAACATGCCTCTCATCCCAATCCACGTACTGCTCTTGGGAGTATTCGGGGGCTATGCCGGACCATGTTAGGACGTAAGATGAGAACTGGCTTGAGAAGCTCGCCTTTGCGAATTGGAGGGTGTAAGAAAGGTTCAGGGTTAGGAGGGAAAGGAGTCCTCCTCCTCCACCGAAGGTCTTGGTTAGGTTAAATTCTATGCCCCTTACGGAACCAAAGTCTTGATTGACGAAGGTGGTATATTGCTGTCCCGTGCTTCCTATGTATATCCACTTGCTTTGTACGAGGTCTGCTATGTCCTTGTAGAAGGCGGTCACGTCAAATATCAGCCATGGGGTTATTGCGGTCTTTATCCCCACCTCGTAGGATATGGTTTTTTCGGGTTTTAGGGTGGGATTACCTATCACGTTGAATGCGCCCGTCATAAGCCAGAACTGGTTCTGATATAGCCACCTCATGTTTGGAACCTGGAAGTAGTGCCCGTAAGTGAAGTAGAGGACCTGATTTTCGGATATGGGGTGGGATATGCCGATCCTCGGGCTTATGTACCAGCTTGAGGGAGCCCTCTGGGGATCCTTAAGGAAGAAAGTGTCCCTAATCGCCCTGTTGTAAAACTTTGCAGAATCTCTTGTGAAAATGTAACTCTGCTTGGCAAGAGTAATGGATTTTAGGGGGTCTTCTATGTTCTTTGGGAACCACGCGTTGGGGTCAAAGTAGTCAAACCTGAAACCGACGTTCGCTATGAAGCCCTCAAACTCCATCTTGTCCCTTATGTAATAAGCGAACCTTGTAGGTGATACATCCACATAGTTCATATATATGTTTCCGCCGGAGGCGTAATCAACGCTCCTGCGGTATATGTAATACTTGTAATACTCAAAACCAGTCTTAAATTCGTGTCTCCTAAGCCCGAAGGGATCTTGAGAGAGGAGATCAACCCTTCCGCTCCAAACGGTGTTGTTATCAACGAAATCTAGTATCCTGCTATACCAGGTGTATGGCGTAGGTGTGTATATGTTGGAAAATACGTACTTAGTTTCACAGATGGTATCTTTTTGGGAATATGGCACATAGCACCTCCTCTGCACCTTTACCGTATCAACATCCACCACATTCCCCTTCTCGTCAAAGAGCGTATCTCCCACAACGAGAAGTACAGTGTCGTTAGTACCCTTTACAACGCCCAGATAGTAGTTCTGCCTCTTTGTTCCCTTTACAAAAGTCGGATAATAACCCTGGGGTATCGCTTCCCACCAGAAGGCGTTGAGCTCCACCCAACCGTTCGGATTAACCTCGTGGATATACATTGGGTTTAGGGCACGGCCTATGAACCTGAGCATTCCCGTATCTACTTCAGGTAAGAAGTCGTTATCCCTATCGGCAAAATCCGCTATACCGTTTTGGTTGACATCAACAAAAGAAACAGAACGGGTCTTGGTTGAGAAATACCCTAACCTAAACTCCAAATAATTTTTTGCGGATGGGGCGTAGTTTATACCGAAGGAGTACTGCTTAGCATCCCTAACAGCATAAGGAATCCTGTTCAAGAGTAGCCTAAAGGTTGGAGGATAACCAAGGACGCTAAATCCGGACTTGGTACCAACGGTTCCAAAGAAAAACTTCAGCTGGGGCGTAGCAAACCATGAGATCTTAGCCTGATACGAACCCTGATTCGTGCCTTGGGTTGGGTAAGTCCCTTGAGAGTTGGTATAATCGTAGGAGAAATAGAATCTCAGGTTGTCGTAGAAGGGAAGTAATGGACCACCGAACCCGATTATAGGCCTAAGGTAGTTCTCCCTCCAGGGGAAGGTATAGAAGTTCCTAACTGTATTGGGATAACCCAGATCTTTAAACAAGGGGTCTTTCTTTGAAAATTCCGCAAAGTTTCTCCTGTAGATCTCCGCCCTCGCGCTGTCAAACGCCATAAGCCTACCGTAATATTCCTCACCTTTTATGAGCTCACCCGTCTCCTTAACCCTGATCATATACTTTGAGCCACCGAACGTATATTTCCTCGTGAAGTACTTCAGGTAAGGATCGCCCACATTCGTGTTGAAGAATCCACCCATGCCCAGGCTTGAGAAGGTTTGAAGGGAGAACTCGTACTTGTTTGAGCCCTCCTTCGTTGAGACCGCCACCACTCCCGAGGATGCGGTTCCGTACTCCGCTCCAAACCCTCCTTTACTTACGCTCGCCTCCTGAATGGCGTTCAAGGGAAGGCTTATGTTCTGAACGCCAGTATAAGGGTTCACGACCTCAACCCCATCCACCACGTACGATACCTCCCCGGGACGGCCTCCCCTAACCTGGATCACACTTCCAGTAACCCTAACGCCCGAGCTTAAAGATATTGCCTGCTCAAGGGTTGCAACGGGGATCTTGCTTATATTCTCACCCCTTATAGTACTCTTGCTTTCTGTTGCATCTTTCCTTACAGGGGGCTCCTTCGCCTCTACGACAACTTCCTTAACGACAACACCTTCTTCTACGAGGCGGAAATTGATCTCCGTCGTCCTGTCGCTTTCAACTACTACATTCGTGATCCTCTGGGGTTTATAACCTATATAGCTGGCCTCTAGGGTATATGTCCCAGGGGTAAGCCTGAGGATAACGAAGTACCCTTTTTCATCCGCGTAAGCCCCTCCCTTTGAGGGACCTTCCACTATCCTGACCGTAGCAGCAGGTAGGGGTTCTCCCTTTTCGTTAGTTACTCTACCCACTATCTTACCATACTGGGCGAACAAGGGAACCGCCCAGATTGCGGAGAAAATGAGCAATAATCTCTTCATTTTCATACCTATTCTATATATTATAAGGGTGTCAAACCCCTCATTTCGTCAGCTTGAACACAAAGGGTATCAAAACCTTCACCTTAACCGCTATATCCTTTTGCCTTGCGGGTTTAAACTTCATCTTCTTTGCCGCCTCAAGGGCCGCATCGTTAAATATCGAGTTGGTACTGCTGTGTATGTAAGCCTGAATGACGTTTCCATTTTCATCCACGACCGCCGCCACTATGACCCTACCCTCCAGACCAGCTTTCCTTGCCACCTCCGGATACTCGGGCTGTACTTGAACTACCGGTTGGGGTGGTTCGTCAACCTCGTAAACCTCAAATACAGTTTGTGTGGGCGCCGGTGGAGGAGGTGAGAACTCATCAAAGCTCACGGTTTCCTTTATTTGGATCGTATCCGCGGTTTCCTCCGTGGTTTCAACTATTTCTTCGGGTAGGGATATTTGGAGTTTTGGTGGGGGAGGGGGTGGTTCCTCAAGTTGGGCTTGTATGTTTATCTCCTCCCCCATAACCTCCTGCTGTGCTTTGGGTTTATAAGCTTCAACGGAGCACCCCCTACCAAAAAGGAACAATAGGATAAAGAATATTAATGACACCGTGAATGCAAGATTCAGATCCCTGGGGTATTCCTCTTCAAGGGCATTCTGCGCACTCATTCTTTCAAGGAACTTTATGGACATTATCCTCCCCTCCTTGCGGAGAATAACACCCGTAGGGCGTTTGCCTCCCTAAGCGCCTCCATCACCTCGTGAACGTACTTATAGGGAACATTCTTGTCCGCTTTTATGGAAGTTATAAGGGCTGGGTTATCCGCAACCTTTGTTCTGAATATTAAGGCTACCCTCTTGGGCGATACTATATTATCGTCAACGCTCACCTTTCCATCCTTTGAGATCCATATATAAGCAAGATCCCTCTGTTTTAGGATCCTCTCTGTGGTTTTAGCGTAAGGAAGTTGAACGGGCAAACCTTTAGCTTTCCTAAAAACCGTTACGGTCATAAAGAAGATAATAAGGAGAAAGGCTATATCCGACATAGAGGCGGTGGGTATCACCGCCTTAAGGGTTCTCTTCCTTTTTATTCTCAACCCTCACCTCCTATTATTCCCAAACCCACTTTCTTGCCTCCCGCGGCCTTTACCGCATCAAAAGCCCTTATCATATACTCGTAAGGGGCATCCCTGTGTGTCCTTATAAGTATTATTAAATTTGGATTCTTTTCCAGCCTGAGCTTCACTTCCCTCTCTAAATTCTCCCACCTTACCTCCTCATCGTTTAGGAACAGTTCTCCCTTATCGTTTATGGATATCTTAAGGAGATTTTCGCTTTTTATCTTGACCTCTTGAGGTTGATCCTTCTTTTCCGGTAGGACGAACTTCAAACCCCTTTCCCTGGCAAAGTTCGTGGTTGTCATGAAGAAGATTATCAAAAGGAAAGCGATATCCGCCATGGAGGCGGTTGGGATCTCCGCCTCTTCATCTAGCCGAACTTTCTTAAAGATCGCCATATTACATTTCCCTTATCACCCCACTCTCAAGCAGGTATTCCACGAGATAGTTTGATGCCTCCTCCATCTTCTTTTGGAAGCTGTTTATTCTACTCATAAAGACGCTGTAGAGCAGGGCAAAGGGAGCTGCAACTATCAGACCGAAGGCTGTCGTTAATAGGGCCTCCGAAATACCCGCGGAAACCACCGTGGGTTCCACCTCCCCAGCCTTTGCTATAGCGTCAAATGCCCTTATCATACCCGTTACGGTTCCCATGAAACCCAGTATGGGAGCAAGGGTCACCGCCGCGGATATGTATATCATACCTTGATCCAGGAAGGCGAGCTCCTTTGACGCCCTCCTCTCCATAGCCTCTTCCACTACCACCTTTGATTTTCCCGCCTTTTCAAGTCCCGCCGCTAAAACGTTGGCAACAGGGTTTTTCTGCTTGTTTAGGTAATCTATCGCCTCCTTTACTCCCTTTTCCTCTATGATCTTTATCGTGTTTTCAACGAGCTTCACGGGGTTCGCCCTAAGCTTTATAAAGAGGGAATATATCCTCTCAAGGGATATGGCAAGGGCTATTAGGGCTATCACGAGGATGCCCCACATTACGCCTCCACCGCGCTGGAAGTAATCAAGAAGGGTCTCGACCATATCGGATATTATAAGGGGGTAATTTGTATATTAGGGGGAGGATTAAAGTTGAGTACAATAGCCCAAAGATCATACCACCTATGAGGGCAACTGCTATAGGTTGCCTATACTCAAAACCCTCGCTCTTCAAGAATATTAGGGGTAATAACCCTATCAGGGATGTTAGGTTGGTTATAAGGATGGGCCTAAGCCTTATTTTCGCAGCCTCCAGAATACCGACCCTTTTTGCCAAGCTGAGCATAACTATCCCGTTATTTACCACAACACCGAAGGATATCAAGATTCCCAGAAGGGAAACTATGGAAAGCGTCACATTAAAAATGTAGAGGAATAGAACGGAGCCCGAAAGGGAAAATATGGTGCTGAGAAAAATATAGAAGGGTTGTCTTAAGGATTCAAACTGCAAAACCATAACGGAGAAGATCAAAATCAACGCAAGAATTCCAGCCAAGGTAAGTTGCTTTATCATTTCAAATAGCTCGTATATCTCCCCCGAAAGGGTGTAACCAAAGCCCTTCGGAAGCCTATAGCCCTTTAGGATATCCTGAATTTCTAAAGCTATCCTTAGGAGGTTTGGTGAAGTTCTATCCGCGGATACGGTTATGGATGGTAGTCCGTTGTATCCGGTCATAACGGAAGGTACCTTCAGGGTTTCCGCCTTTAAAAAATCCCCCGCATAAAACCTCATTTTTCCAGATATTGGGAGATAATTTATATCTCCATTGTACCTTAGCTTCACGGGTAAATTTCCTACCTCGAGGGCGGAAATATCTGACTTTAAGATAAATATATCCTTTTCTATTTCCGATATGGGAAGGGATGAAAGTTTGGCGAGCTCGTCAAACTTGTAAAGTACCAATTCCTTTTTCGGGGGAACCTCAACTACCACGTTTGTCAAACCCTTAACTTTTTTAAGATCTTC
>Ga0326760_1000136_pt1 | contig 42547 bp, 52 predicted proteins | sample GCREP_S_FD_207668 | JGI IMG/M metagenome (GOLD analysis project Ga0326760, IMG submission 207668) | Hot spring sediment microbial communities from Geyser Creek Basin, Yellowstone National Park, WY, United States - GCR.EP_S | ecosystem: Environmental > Aquatic > Thermal springs > Near-boiling... | reverse complement strand
AGTTTCACCTTGAGCAGCCAATGTACCATATTAAGCCAACAATGCCCGTCTCCTCCGGCGGCTTACACCCAGGTACACTACCACTAGTAATAGAGGCTCTCGGAACAGACCTAGTAATACAAATTGGAGGCGGAGTAATAGGACACCCAGACGGCCCACGTGCAGGCGCCACAGCTGTCAGGCAGGCACTAGAAGCTATTAGTAAGGGTATACCACTAGAGGAGTACGCTAAGACACACCGCGAATTAGCAAGAGCACTCGAAAAGTGGGGTACTACAAAGCCAATTTAACGCTCAAGAAGAGCGGTGAGTACTTGAAAGCTCTCACGAGAAATAACTCGCTAAATGCCTAATACTAATAATGGTGTTAAGTACAAGACATTTTAACCTCATTAAGCGCCGGGGGCGGGATTTGAACCCGCGCGGGGTTTTCCCCACCGGCTCTCAAGGCCGGCCCCTTAGTCCGCTCGGGCACCCCGGCTCTAAACTATACTTCTACGTGTAGGATAATATAACCCTTTTTACTAGTGGTCTTCACGCTCCGGTATACTTCTCTGGCTTCACTAGCTAAGTACTCTCCCCCCTTAGCTAGGACAAACTGCGCGAAGCCATTTTCAACTAGGTGCTCTCTAGCGCCTAGCACAATGTCCTCAACTATGCTCATGCCCGCTGATAGTGGTGGGTTAGAGTACACTGCATTGAATTTTAATCCCTTTACGGGCTCATACCTATCTCCCTGAAGAACAACTACTCTACTTTCAACGTTATTTAATTTAGCGTTAATTCTCGCAACTTTAACACACAGTGGATTAATATCCGTCATGTAAACTCTAAGCCTAGGATTTAACTTCGCGACGGTAATTCCTATTACCCCATACCCACACCCCACATCTAGCACGCTACCCTCTTCGGGTAGCACAATGCTCTCTAGTAGCAGCCTCGTGCCCTCATCTACCTCCGTACCAGAGAAGAGACTAGTATACGATATAAACTGTAGAGTGACTCCTCGTATAAACAGGGGGATTAAGACCTTCTTTCCACGGGCTTCACCCTTATAGTAGTGTGTCACTTGGATAACACCGTGCCTGTTTTTCTACGCCTCCAGTAATCAGGGTAAACTCCACGTGGCATTATGACTCTCGTAGTCTTAACTACAATGCCCTTTTCCATCTTAGCTATCTCCTCCGCATCTCTGAGAGCCCTGCCTAGTGCTACTAGTTCTCCTTTTAGTGTGAATACTGCGGCTCTACTGTTAGCCTTAACGTCACCAGTGAGCATTACCACACCCGGCGCCGCGAGATCGGCTCCGTGCGCAATAGCGTCTACAGCCGTGTCCACTATGACTACTTTAGGTAAGTGCACTACGGACACTTCAACTGGCAGCACGATCTTCCTCAAAAGGTCCTCTCTGCCACTAGTCTTCCACAAGTAGATTGCTTCACTAATAGTTTGAAGCCTTACTAGTGTCTCGTCTTCTCTAAAAGGCCCTGTTCTAGTCCTCCTCAATTCCCTCATGTGCGCACCTACTCCCAGAATCAAGCCGAGATCGTGTGCTAGTTTTCTCATATATGTCCCGGGGTCGCAGAGAACTCTCAGTAAGACATACTTCTCGTAGTGATCTAGTATTTCAATATCATATATAGTCTTCACTCTCACAGTTCTCTTAACACTCGACCTTAACGGGGGCTTCTGAAATATCTTACCCTTGAAGTACTCACATGCTCTCTCAATACTGCTCAGAGGCACGAGTTCATGAAGCTGAACTAGCACAACGTACTCTTTTATACTGTGAACTACACTCCCAATAACTTTGGTACTGTGAGCTAAGCCAACTGGAAGTACACCGGTCACCTTGGGGTCTCCCCGCCCCACTACCAAGAGGTTCTAGGGTCCCCCCGTGACCGGCTTTACTCACATTAAACAGCTTCTTAACCCACGCCACTACCTCGTGACTCGTGGGTCCTGGTGGTTTATCTAGGTTTATAACACCAAACTGTATGAGGTCTTCCACTCTCCTGCTATATGGGAGGGTTCCATAGCCTTGATCAGTATCTGCTTCTCGGAGTTTAATCCAGTAATTCTTATACCCAGCTCTCTCAGTGATCTCGTCAATAAAAGCTAAGCCTTTTTCAGCTAAACCCATAAGTTTACCCTGAAAAACGTGAGCGAGTAGAGGCTTATAACTATAACATTACAAAGACATAGTCATCTAGCTCTTTTCAAAGTAGAGGTGAACACGCCCCGCAGAACACAGGGTTGTGAGATATTATGAAGAAGTTAAAAGTAAAGTTAAAAAAACTATTTTATTTCAAGCTAGCTATGATGGGGGTTTCCAGAGTAGGGCCATTATTGTTCCAACAAATGCTAGCAGGAATCCTAGGAAGAATCCGCCAGCTACTATGAATAAGCTGAGAATAGCGAAGAATAGTGCCTCTATAGCACCTCCCCTTATATTCGCAATGTTACCAGTTACAATTAGTATTGAGCCAACTATTACTAGTATTCCGAATATTGACCCTATTATTCCGATCTCCATATTGCCGATATTATCCCTGATAAATGGCGGAATTGTTGGGTTTAATACGTCAATGACGCGAACTCTACCCGTGAAGTACTCTGCTAGCACTAATACGCTAGTTATTAGGATTATAGCTCCGCCAATTAGTACTAGAGCGAACGCTGAGATAGGCCTCTCTGGCATTTCTTTTACACCTAGTCTTTCTCATTTCTAAGGCGGGTATATAAGTTTTTGGCTATGGTGGTTTATAAATTTTTACATGGAAAATTGCAAACTTAAGGTATTACTTCAATATAAGACTTTGAGCTCTGCTTTAATGTAAATTGACTTAGAGCTTGTGAGAGTAGTGGAGTATTAACTAGAGTTTTTGCAGAAAAGAAGAAAAATGTATTTCTATATTTTGCTTAATTTTGGCTTTACTATTTCCTTCAAGTATTCAACTAGACCACTTTTCTCTATTGATTTTAGAACCTCGTCGTCACTAGCCCCTCTAGGTATTTCAATAGTCTTGTCGGTCGGCTCTATGTGCTTTATGTTGACTCTGCGCCTTTTAACTCCTGTTAACTGCTTAGGGCCAGTAACGAGGACGAAGTTCTCGTCTACAATGTCAACTATAACACACTTTCTTCCAGCCTCTCTCCCAGCTACTTTAACGCATATTCTACCGACTTCTATAGCTGGCACTGTAAACACCTCTCTGTAAATCCTACTCTTTTAGACAACAACTAGTGGTTTTTAAACACTATTTTCTACTGCCCCCTTTATGATCTTGAATGCTCTCTCCGCGTTAATGTTCTTCGTGTTCACTATGACGTCAAATATAGACAAGTCGCTTATATCTATCCCGTAGAACTCCATGAAGCGCCTCTTTTGACTCAACTCTCTCACTAGCGTCTCTTTTAAAGCACTCTCTACCGGTTTATTATCCCTCGCCGCGATTCTTAGAACTCTGAGACTAAACGGAGCGAACACGTAAATTCTTACATCAACAATATCACTAACGATCCAAGCACCCAGGTGCGCGTCTATTACAATATTGTCTTCGCGAGCTGCCTCAAAGGTTTTCTTGTCGACTTCTATGTCAATACTTGAATCTCTAGCAGCAATAATACTCAGCTCTTCGAGTCCCACACCACGCTTTAGGGCTATTTCGCGAAATAGCCTACCAGCAGAGAAGTACTTTAACCCGAAGTGCTCAGCTACTAGCTTAGCCTGCGTCGTTTTACCGCTACCCGGAGGACCACTAATAACTACTCTCACCATTAAGCACACCTGAATCTAGAGTCTGGGAAAGTCCAGATTGAAAAGTGCATATTACTCCGCTGAAAAAGTACCGAGAGATAGCCGCACGCTCTCTCTTAACCCCCTAGCAAGGCACTGCGGACACACAACCCCTCCATACATTCTCTCAGGCCTCTTCATTGTCTTAGCGAGTTTACTTAGTTCAAATGGTCTTAAAGATGGAACACCATTGAGCTCTTTACCACAAATAGCACACCGCGCTCTACTAGGACGCCTCTTCTCATAGTGCACTACGACCCCTCCGTTAGGGGTAACTCTCTTAATTCTCCTCCAGCTCCTCGACCTGTACATGGGTCTAGGCATTGTTAAGCACCTCTATAAATCATACTTCACGTGCGAGTCTTTTAAATAAATTTAGTCCCCCTATAACAACTAGTCTAGTCTAGCTTCCCGCACAAATACATATAACACTCCCGTGAGAGCTAATACCGTGATCACGTAGATGGGGGTAACGAAGCGGCCTGATTCCCTGTCCTGGAAGCTCAGTAGTGGTATCCCCACCGGCGATTCAGCCCACACCCTATTAAACACCAATCCAATCCACCACGTCATAATTATGCTTCCTAAGTAAACTACTAGAAACAGAGACGTGTTGACTAGTGTAACTACTATTGCCCTTCTACGGAGAATTTTAATGTAAGGTCTGAGCTTCCTGTACTTTCTCACATCTCTCTTAGATCTGAGCTCATGCGGCACACTCACTACTACTTGGCGGAGAGAGTAGACTTCTCTGTAGAGTCGTGTTTTCTTAAATAACCTAGCTAAAAACAGGTATATTGCCGTCAAGATCAGAGTACATGTGACTATTAGAGTAGTTATCATGAGGGCTACTCTCCAATTAATCTCCTTAGTAGGGGATATGCTTCAAGCGCTCTCTCGTAGGCTATTGATGCGTAATACTGCTGTAGTATACCAATTGCTAGGAGAAGCCCCATTCCTGTTCCGTAAGCTCCAAGTATATCTGCGACTATAGCTATTACCGCCACGATTATTGACGAGAGAATTGCCAGTGGGTAAATATACCTCGCGAGAACCTGCTCTAGTATTTTTGGATTACGTCTCAATCCAGGCACCTCGAAGCCGCTGTCTATTAGTTGCTGAGCTTGAGCAGACGGGTTTAAGCCTGCAACTTCAACCCACATTAATCCGAATACTACAGCGAACACTAAGACTAGCACACTGTATATAATTGTGTGAACAGGGTCGTGTGATGCACTGTACAAGCTACCTGGCCCAGACAGGTAGTATGCTAATCCACCTACTACTCTGCCCTGCGCATCGTACTGAACCAAGAAGTCAACTACGCTGGCAGGCATTATGTTTCGCAAGTAGTTTCTCATTAAAGCGGCAAACACTATTATGTTAGAGTACAAAATGCCTATAAACAGGACTGGTATGTTGCTCACGTAGAGGAATTGCAGTGGGACTCTACTCTTAATCGTGTACAGCCTTGGTGACGTGATTGGTATTTCTACTCTCATACTACTCAAGTATACTAGTATCACGGCGATCGTTATTGTGGCTATTAATCCTACAAGGTCTCGCCCACCAGGCCTAATCAACACTTCGGCGAGGTCTCTGCGGTTGAAGAAGGCGTCTATGAGGTGTGGTATAAATCCAACATACTCTCCGCGGACTCTGAGCGGGCTAAACATATTCCAGAAGACAGTTGTAGCTACACCTGCTAGAATAAAAAGAGATACTCCCGACCCTATCCCCCACCCTTTCTGAATCATTTCGTCGAGAATCATTATGAGAAACGTAGCTAAGAATAGTTGAAGTGCAACAGCTAATCTAATACTCGAAGATGCAAAACAGCCCGTGATCGGGCTCCCAACGAAATTCCAGTATCTACATGCTAAAGAGTACATTGCGGCCTGAAACGCTGTGAGAACTAGTGCTAGAGTTTTCTGAGCCATTGTAAACTCCCTCCGCTTCTCAGGATCAGTTAAATCGATATCTATTATCTTCGCCCCAGCTAAGATCTGCATTATTAATCCAGCGGTAACTATAGGGCCTATGCCAAGCTCCATTAGTGTTCCACTGTGAGCTGCAAAGATTACCTGAATTAATAAGAACTGTTCAGGTGCTGTCGCCTGTATACCGTATAGTGGTGTGTGAGCCATTAACAGGTAGACTAGTAGTGCTAGAAAAGTCCAAACTAGTCTCTCTCCGAGACCCGGCCTCCTCAGCGGTTTAGGGACAGTTGGTATATATTTCGCGACCTCGGCCATTACTGAAAGCGCTCCCAAGCATTCTCACCCAGCTACTCGAAAGCCACCTGTGGACTTATACTAGGTACTTGTGACTATGTCTCTATAGAGATTTCCCGGTTAAAAACTACAACTCCCTATCACGAAATCCAGCCATCCCGAAAACAGCTTTTAAAGGGTCATTTACTTCGTGTTCTCGACTATAACTACTACTCCTCCTCTTTTCTCGATCTTTTCCTTAGCCTTCTCCGAGACACTCTTAGCTATGACTTTTAATGGAATTGTAACACTTCCTCTACCGAGAACCTTGTCATAACCCATTTCAACCGTGTCAATGACTACGAGCTCGTTTTCCTTCACAGCCTGGTTCTGTGAGATGAGTTGCAGTGCAAGCTCATTTAACTCCCCCACGTTAATAGCCCTAATCTCTCTCCGGAGACCCCTGGAGCTCACAAAGCCGTGTTTACCATACCAGTTTGGAGCGTACTTTATAAGCCACATCCACTTGTGTTTGTGAAAGCCAACCGCCCCGAAGCCTCCTCGAGATCCGCTCTTTCTGTGCTGTCCTATTCTACCCCAGCCCATTGTCCTAGTTCTACCTCGTAGCTTACGGCTCTTTTTCTCACGCCTAACAACCACACCTACTCACCTAGATCATTCTCTTCAAGAGATCATTTATAGCTGGACCCCTATACCCGAGCTCCCCGCCTTGACTAAATGGTTTCCGCGTAGACCTCTTAAATCCACCGTGAGGCGGGTGTAGTCTAAAGACTGGCTTAACTAAGTGGTCCACTCTGTGAAGCATTATTTTACCCTGTAGAATGGCGTCAGCCAACGCTTCTATGCCGCCGCGAATACCGTACTGAGCAAGGTACTTATCTACGTAGTCGTCTGTCAGCTTTTTGTTTCCAGGCACAGCACCCCTCTCTCTTAGTAGTAGAATTAACGTGTCTCTGTCGATCTCTCCCCATGTAGCCCAACTAGCTATTTTTAACAACATGTTCTTTAACCCGGGGAGAGAGGCCGGGTATAGCACACAGTGGTATTTTTTGTGTAATCGTAGTAGTTTTAACGTGTAATTAACATCACTTGGGCTGTTGACGACTCCGCGAATTCTAATAATTGCGTATACTGGGGTGTACTCTCCTACAGCGTTCACGCAACTCACCACGAGACTCTACGTTTTAATCCAGTCTAGTGGTGTTACAAACTTATACGTGTTGTGAAGCGCATTGACAGCCGCTTTTGCGAAGTTTAGTGTTGTCCTCGTCTCCCCCATGCTCTGAGTCCAGACATCTCTAATACCGGCTAATCTAAGCACAATTTTAGCTATGTCTCCAGCTACTAGTCCAGTACCCTTTGGCGCCGGCTTTAGAGTTATTCTAACACTCCCAGAAAAGCCTGTAACAGTAAATGGCACAGAGTGGGGCTCTCCACACCTACACTCCCAACTACCACAACCTCTTCTAATTGGCCTAATATTGAGCTTTGCGTCTCGAAGTGCCTTTGCTAGTGCGTCTGTGTACTGCTTCGCTTTACCTATTCCAATACCCACGTAGCTACTCTCATCTCCAACTATAACTACTATTTGAATTTTTGTTCTTCTACCAGCATCTGTCATTTTCTGAACGTGTTTTCTATCTATTACAGCGTATTTTAAATTCGGCAAGAAGTAGTCTACTATTTCAGGTTCTAGTAGTGGCATGTTCTTACTAAATATCTCGTTTAGACTAGTCACTTTACCCTCAAGTACTAGTTTACCTGTCCTCGTGCGCGGACTCCACTTCTCCAAGGCTGCCTTGTCTAGTGCTGGCATGAAGGTATACGACACGACGCTTACACCTGCTCGCCTTCTCTTACACTAGTCCTTGAGCTGTAATAGGCTAGAATAGTTTTTTTAACCTCGTCAAAGTGAGAGGGTAGCGCCTCAGGGTCTAGTCCCCTCTCATAGTACTTTGAAAACCTCGTCTTATCTAACCCCTTTTCTTTTAGCATTTTAGCGTAAGCGGCGATGTGAACACCCCTAATTCTATCTAGCGAGGGCGCTACTTCCTCGCTCATAGGTACTTTCAACCCAGCGTCATTAGCCGCCTTAATAGCAGCGAATACCATACTGCCCTTAGTCGGCCTGTGTAGCCCGATATCCGGGACGGCGTACTTAATGTTCTTTTCGAGTGCTCGTAGAGCCGCTAGTAGACCAGTCAAGTAAGCCGCTGGGGTGTTAGCTGTACCACCCTTCCACCCAAATTTCTTTACGAGTTCTCTCGAATGAGCAGCCGCTAATATGTGATCACCCTTCGGCTTAGCCACGGCTACTTGAACCCATATGTAATTCAGTGTCCTCCTAACAGTAAATCTCGGGTGCCCAGAGAGCACCATCCTGTAGCGCTTATAGTAGTCCGTTTTCCCCTCTCGCCTCCTCCTGCGCGGAACTCTGTACCTAGGACCCCTTGCCACAAAACCACCTCTACGTCTCCTTTAATATACCCCTCTCCTTGAGGTACAGTCGTAGCGAAGCGAGAGATGTAAAGTACCCTCCTTTTGCTAGCATGTATAAGTGCCGATAAGTCCTCGCGTCTAGGATACCGTGGTCTCTCAGGTACCTCAAGTACCCCCTGATCTTTCTAATTCTATTCATCCACGCCTCCTTCGGGTCGCTACGCGCGTACTTACCGCCTTCGCGCTTACCATGACCCCTACTTCGCCCCTTTACACGCTGTTTTCTCCTTATCTTGGAGGAGTACCCCGTCACTCCGCGTTCTTGCTCAGCCCAGATAGCCCCGGTTTTTATTAGCTTTTTCACGTCCTCTCTCGTGATAGCCTGCGCCACATCACTGATTCTAGCAGGGTCTATTCTAATCCTGGAGACTCCTACGCCGAGAATCTCCGCAGCGAGTTTCTTTTGCAGTGTGAGGTCGCTCACGTGTGATCACCACTATGAGGCTTCAACTCCTCTTGGTGGATTAGCTACTTTAAAGCCCTTTTCAACAGCCTTCTTGTAGATTAAAGTGGCTTTTCTCAAGCTAACACTGCTCCCGATGTACACTATGTGCTCGCTGGGATTGTAGTCATCTAGTTCCTCAACGCTATGAACAACCACGGGCTTGAGACCGCTCGGGTGAAGACCCCTAACTACTGCTGGTACTCTATACCCCACTTTCACGATTGGGGGGTATCCTTTAAGCTGGAGTCTCATCTTGTTATCTATGCCTTTAGGTTTATGCCACTTAGGTTCGTTTTTAAACTTTGGCTTTTTCCACCATAGGTGTCTGAGAAAATCGGGCATTTTCTGCTTTATTTTTTCACGTAGCTTTAAGTAGTAATCTAGGCTTTTACTCTCCACCACGCTACTCACCAGCGACTTCTCTACTGTAAATGTAAATGCCGTCTACAAAAACCCTCCTATCGCGGTCTTTTACTCGCGTAGCCCTCTCTATTGACGCCGCAGTTAACCCCACTTCTTCTATGTCTACGCCCTCTACGATCACGTCGCTCCCCTCTACTCGCACATCTACATTACCGTAGACTCTCGCAACGCGGTCGGCTTTTTCCCCTATAAAGTTCTTTATTCTCACAACTTTGTTCTGCTTATCGTAAACGACTGTTACGGGGAAGTGTGAGTAGACTATTTTAAGCCTGTACCTATACCCCTTGGTAACACCAGTAATCATGTTCCTAATGTGTGACGCTATCGTCCCAACTAGGGCTTTAACTCTCCTATCAGCCATGTAGGCCTCTACAACCACCTCGCTGTCTCTAAGTGATATGAGAATGCCCCTAGCGTGGGAGAAGTCTCTTTCAACTACCCCACGAGGGCCCTCAACACGCACTCTCGAGCTATCTACTTGAACCCTGACACCCTCAGGGATTTGAACGCGCTCCTCAACGTGAATAATTCTCGCCACACCCCTCACCTAGTTTGCTACTAGTAGCAGTATGCTAGAAGCACTCCCCCTATTCTCCTCTCAACTGCTTCTCTATGTGACATTACACCCTGAGAGGTTGAGACTATTAATATACCAATATTATATGATGGGAGGTACTTCTTCAACCAGTGAGGGGGGTTCACTAAGTCTGTGTATTTAACCGGGTACCTAGGCTTTATTACACCTACCTTGTTTATTCTGCCCAGTAGTTGAACTCTAATCTTGCCCCACCTGCCGTCATCAATATACTCGAATTCACCGATGTAGCCTTCTCTCTGTAGGACTTTTAGCACGTTTAGAATTAGCTTAGAGGCTGGCCACGTAACAACTTCTTTCTTAGCTCTAACCTCGGCGTTGTATATTGCGGAGAGAGTGTTAGCGAGTGGGTCCATTGTAACCATGTTTAACACCACTGTTAACTGTACTTCCTAAAGCCGAGCGTAGCCGCGATTTCCCTAAAACACTGCCTACAGAGATATACTCCGTAGGCTTGTATAACCGCGTCTCTTGACCCACACCTCCTGCACTCCTGGACCCCTCGACCATACCTGTACTGTTTAGGCTGCTTGAACTTAGCCATAAGCACACCTATTACTTAACAATTTCAACTCCAAAGAGGTTTTTAAGTAGAACCATGGCCTCTAGTTTACTCACTCTGTGTCTTCTCGGAACGGTGGACTTGCAGCGCCTTCTTCGCATGACCCTGTAGCCGGGTCTCTCAATTGTTATACAGACGTCCATGCCGAAGATCCCTATTTCAGGGTCGTACTTCACTCCGGGAAGATGTATGTGCTCTTTAACGCCGAAACACACATTGCCGTAGTCGTCGAAACTAGAGGCTTTAAGGCGATATCCAATAGCGTCGAGAGCCCTCTTTAAGAACTCTACTGCAAGGTTTCTCCGTAGAGTCACAGCTGCCGCTATGTAATCCCCCTTCTTCACGCCAAATTCCCTAATAGTTCTCTTTGCCTTTCTAAGTGAGGGTGTCGACCCGGTTATCTCCTCTAGTACGGCTACAATTTTCTTTAGCCTCTCGAAATCCGGGTTAATACTCACGTTAACAGTAACCTTAACTATTCTCGGCTTAAGCATTGGGTTACTCTCCCACTTCTTGAGAATAGCGCTTTCAACTTCTGGCGTTAAAACCGTCACTGCTACGCACCCTCGTAGAGAGAAATTACGGGTTTCTCAACGCCTATAGGAAACACGTACTCTAGACTCGTTTGAAATCTCCTACTAGCACTATCCTCTAGTGTTACAATGTGCTTTCTCCTCTTGAGAGCACTGGGTATTATCTCGACTACTCTACCCACGCGGCCGACGTTTCTGCCACCTGTAACAATAACAATAACTCCCTCTTTGAGGGGGATGTAGTTTAGCACGCTGCGGTCTTTTAGTGATATTATAACTGTGCCATTAGTCTCGTAGACGTCTTCCACAGGGTTGCGTGGATCAGCGACTCTCACGAGTATATTTCTGCCATCGTGTAAATTGAGCTGTATGTGCCCTCCTTTTACAGTAGTCTTTCCCCTTATTTGACAAGGCTTAATAGAAGCCTCCTCTACTGGTATTTTATGCGGCCACAAAACCCTCGTAGGGGTTGGCAAGACTCTATACGCCTCGCCTGTATCAATGATCTCAACTACGTCCATTAATCCTACTGGAAACTTGTAGTCTCTCACTATTCTACCATCAATTTTAAAGTGACCCTCACCTATGAGTCTCCTTGCCTCCCGCCCAGTCTTAGCGTACTTAAAGACATCGCGCACTAGAATGAGGAGCGGTATACACCTCTCAATTGGGTGGGGGCCAGGGCTTGGCTTAACAACCCATTTATACTCCTTTCTCAGTATAGGCCAGAACTCTGGCGCTGCAAGCGCTTTTAAGTGCCTAGATCCACCCATTCTGGCCACTACTCGCCACCTCTCTGCTCTTCTCCTCTACTCTCAGTGAGGGCCTCGGCCTTTCCTTTCCTCCTCTCTATTATTCTCACCCTGTACTTATCGGAGAGATCGAGCTTAACGATCATTACTTTACTTGGATGTATAGGGTAGTATACTGGGGTTCCATCTGCTTTCTTAATTTGCACACCCTCTACGAATACTCTGACGCGCTTTAAGTCAACGTTGACGACTTTCCCCTCTGTTCCCGTGAAGTCTCCCCTCATTATTCTAACAGTATCACCTACTCGTACAGGCAGTCTCTTGACACCATACTTCTCTCGGAGCTCTCTTGAGAGCGGCGCATTAAATAGCCTATGTCTCAGGTGGAGGGGCATTGTGCGTAGTTGTTTTCTCTGCACTCTAGGCTGAATAGAGGACCTCAAGGGCACTAAGAATCACCTTACACTATTATTGACGCCGCATTAGCAACTTGAGACCACCGCTCAGCCGCTTCTCTAGCTACTGGTCCGCGTATCTCAGTGCCCTTAAGCATGCCTTCAGGTGTTAATAACACGACAGCGTTGTCTTCAAAAGCTATCCACGTGCCATCTGGCCTTCTGTAGGGTCTTCTCTGTCTTACAATTACTGCTTTAAACACTTTTTTCCTAACCTCTGGTGTCCCCTTCTTAACACTCACAACTACTATGTCTCCTACACATGCCGGGGGAACTCTCCGGAGTCGACCATGGTAGCCAGGAACACCTATAATCACCGCCTCCTTTGCGCCGCTATTATCAGTGACCTTAACTCTAGACATGACTTGAAGTCCAGTAGCTAAGTGTCTCTTCGAGTAAGTAGGCTTCGAAGCAGTAGCTCTCTTAGCACCCATTAAGCACCACCCTGACTACTCTCCTTTTTTCCAAGGACACTTATAACTACAAACGCGATGGTCTTAGCCAGTGGACGCGTCTCAGCGAGTAGAACTCTATCTCCCTCTCGAATGTCAATACACGGTGGGACGTGAACGTGTATTTTTCTCCTCCTACGCTCATACCTCATGTACTTCGAGACGTAGTGTAAGTACTCGTGGAGTATAATGGCTGTTTTGCGACCCCTCGTCTTTACAACCATGCCCTCAATTAGTACACCCCTAACTTTTAAGTGACCGTGCCAAGGGCACTTTGGGTCATTACACGTCTTCTCGGGTGGCTTTACTCCGGGAATTCCTATATTTCGAGGTGTTTTGAAAGCGCCTCCAGCTTGACTCACAACTTACACCCCGCACTTCTCAATGTTTTTCTTAAGTCTATCCCACGGTCTTCCAAGAATATCTACACCCGCGACATCTACTTCCTCGCCACTAGGTAACCTAAACGCGAAGACGCCATTAGCCTTGAAGACGCGCACTCTCCTCCCACTACTCTCCTCAATAATCAGGGACTTAAGCGTCTCATCTACAACTACACCTGATAACGCAATTAACTTGGGGTCTGTGTACTGCTTAACCCTAACCTCAAGCCCTATTAACTCGTGGCAGAGAATGTTACCAGGTGTAATCCTCACGCGGAGATCACCCTTCGGCCTCCTCTTCTCGCATTATTGTCAAGATGCGGGCAATAGCTCTCTTTACATTCCTTATTCTAGCAGTGTCTTTCAGTAATCCCATTTTAGCCTGTAGTTTAAGTTTAACTAGCTCTGATCTCAGCTCTTCGAGCTTCTTGAGCCTCTCCTCCCGGCTCATACTCCTAATTTCACTTGGCTTCAAGAGTCATCTTCACCTCTTCTTTTACCTTATCGACTTCTGCCGGCTGGAGCTCCCTCACGACAACCTGGTCTGGTAAATTCGTGGCAGGCTTAACTATGATCACCTCTATTCCATATATACCTGGTTTGAGGAGCGCGTGAGCTACTGCCCTGTCTACTATGTGGTCAACTATCTCTCCAGCCTTGTAGACTTTTCCTGCGCGGAGCTTCTCGAAAGAGGCCCTCTCACCACGCAACTTACCGCTTATTATTATCTCGCACCCTAGTGCACCAGCCTCCATAATTCTCCTCAAAGTGAACAGCATTAGCCTCCTGTAAGGTACTCCCCTCTCTAGGAGCCTCGCTATTCTAAAAGCCACTACTCTCGCATTGAGGTCTGGATTGACAACTGGAGACACAGTTATACTGACATTCTCTAAGCCCGCTCTAGCCTGGAGAACTGCTGCTATTTTCTTCAAGACAGAGCCACCGCGGCCAATTAGCCTCCCAGGGTACTCGGCGTATATGACTATTCTGTAACCCAGAGGAGTTTTGTATATCTCCACGTCGGCGTAGCCGGAGTCCTTAAAGTAGTACGCTAAGATCTCGTCGACCATGACCTTTGTCAAGCCTAGTGAGAGAAAATAGCTCTTTATCTTGGGTCCAACCAATCTAATCAACCTCTCTGACTACTATTTCGAGGTGACTCGTCCTCCTGTATTTTGGAGTTGCCCGGCCGAACGCTCTCGGCATATACCTCTTCAGCGTAGGCCCTCTGTGAGCAGCTATGTGAACTATAACTAGTTTCTCTACGTTTAACCCCTTATTCTCAGCGTTAGCTTTAACGCTTCTAAGTAATTTCAATGTATATTTAGCTCCCTTAACCGGGTACCTGCCAATAGGCCAAGCAAACTTGTCCGCTAACCCCCGCTTATGGCTTACTTTCCCGTAATACCTCCTAAATGGAACCGGCTGTTTAAGCTTAATCACGTCCTCGAGGAATTTCTCCGCCTCGCTAACCCTCATGCCCTTTAGAGTAGCCGCGATCTCCCTCATGTACTTTATTGATACTGGTATGTCAAACGATACTCCCTTAGCTACTTTGGACTCGTCTCTTAGTTTCAGAGAGTAGTGCCAAGTAGGCATAGCGTAAGCACCTACTTCATAGCTATGAACCTACTACTCCTCGTAGCTTTGAGACCCGGCTCTCCGTGAGAGACTTTCTTAGTTGTAGGGCTAAATTCCCCTAAGTAGTGCCCAATCATCTCTGGTGTAACTTTAAACTGCACATACTCCTTGCCATTATACACGGCGAAGGTTAACCCAACCATTTCTGGGAGTATAATCATGTCTCTAACATGTGTCTTCACGACTTTCTTCTTGGCGAGCTCTGGGTCCTTAATAATCCTTCTCACTTTGGCTAAGAGCCTTATCTGGGCCTTTGTAAATCCACGTGTAAGGCTTCTCCTCTGCCTAGCTGGAAGAAGCCTGACAAAGTCGTCCAGTGACGTGTTGAGTAGCTCTTCTAGAGTCTTACCTCTATACCTAAACTTCCTCCACTCGAGCGGCGCGTCCTGTAAGTGCGGTGGTAGGCTCTGTGCCTGGCTCACCGGGTATCATCCTCTAAGCACGCTACTAGAACTACATGAAGTATAAATGCACTTTTTAGCTCTAAACATACACAATCACTACTTACTCTTCTTTCTACCAGTTCTCCTCGCGGCAATGTGACCCACTTTTCTACCGGGTGGTGTGTTTCGAGATACCGTCGTGGGTCTACCAACGTGTCTACCTCCTCCGTGTGGGTGGGAAACAGGGTTCATTGCGAGGCCCCTGACGCGCGGCCACCAGTGGCTCTTAGCACTCCACTTCCAGTACGCTGCTCCAGCTTTTAAGAGGGGCTTTTCCGGTCGACCTCCACCGGCGACAACGCCTATAGTTGCCCTGGCCATTGCTGATACTTCCACTGTTTTTCCACTCGGTAGTAGAACCTTCACCTTGTCTCCCGACTTGCCCATGACTACTGCGTACGTCCCACTCGACCTCGCATATCTACCACCATCTCCGGGTGTTTTCTCGACATTAGCCACTTGAACCCCCTCAGGTATGGCTCCTAGTGGCAGAATATTACCATTGGCTATTCTGGCCTGGGACCCTATCTCAATGACTTGCCCAACGTACATGCCCTCAACAGCTGGAATGTAGAAGACTTCGCCGGTCTCCAGCTCTACTTCCGCGAGCGGAGTCCACCTCCCTGGGTCGTGAATTAAGTCGTGAATTATCCCCTTGTAGGTTCTACTCGAGTCTAGTAGAGGGTACTTCGCGGGAGCTATGTGTAAGTGGTCTGGTGTGCGCCAAGTTGGGCTTCCACGACCCCTCCTCTGAACAATTATCCTCTTACCCATACCCAGCACCTACATTAATCCTAGTTTCGAAGCCACCTCAGATGCCTTGTATTCAGGTTTAAGCTTAACGTAGGCCTTTTTCTCGCCTCTTGGAGTTACTAGAGTCCTAACCCCCTCTACCTCCACGTTGAATAAGAGCTCAACAGCTCTCTTAACATCGTGTTTACTAGCTTTAATGTCAACTATAAATGTAAGCGTGTTCTGCTTGTCGACGAGCATTAGTGCCTTCTCGCTCTGAACAGGTCTCTTTATTACTTTAAATGCCCAGTCAGCACTACTCAATAAACTTCACCTCGTACTTTTCCGCGATCTCCTCTAAGGCTGTAGTAGAGACAACTGTGAGCCTACCTGGAACTCCTCCCGGCGCTAAGTGCAGTACACTAAGATTACTGGGTGTAGCTACGTCTACGCCGGGGAAGTTCCTAACGGCCTTAGCTAGTAGAGAAGTGTAGCTCGAGAGTATAAACAAGACGCTCCTCGGCTCAGTGTACCTTCGTCCTCTCATTTTGCCCTTACCAGCCCTAACTCTCGCTCTCTCATAGCTCCTCTCAATATCACTCCACACACCTATTTTCTCCAAGTACTCTCTCGCCTCTTTAGCCCTGGAAATAGCGCTCTCTACACTACTGTCTATTACTACTGGTAGCTTCTCGCAAGCAAACACGTGACCCCTCTCTCTAACTAGACTTACTCTGGAAGTAGCCGCGAGAGCCGAGACGATGGCTGTTACGCGCTCTTTTCTATTCACCTCTTCGTGAATTCTCCTATCTGGTCTAGGTGGAAACGCTATGTGCCCCTTCCTAGCAGATACTACAAATCTAGCTGTACCATCAGGCAACCTGGGAACTCGAGCTAAGCCGTACCCAACACCCCAGTACCTAGCAGTAGTCCTCTTACCAGCTAGCGGGTCTCTGCCTTTAGGCTGAAGCATCGCCGTAAACGCCGATAGAAAAGCCCGTCTAATTAGGTCTTTTCGAACCGGGTAGTAGAATAAACTGGGTAAGTCAATCTCCCTGATTACACTGCCATTTACGTCAAATACTGGGACTACGAGTCTCTGCACCTCTAAATGTGGGTCTTTAATTCCCACAAGCACCATCACACATTACCACCTCACGCACCCTGCTTACTCTCTAGGCTTAAGTAGACTACTTGTGGAGCTGAGAGAGGTATAAACTTCAAGTTAGGCCTTATTGGGTGTCTCAGTACTAAAAGCCTCTTGGGGGGCCCTATGAGAGACCCCTTTACTAGAATGTATGGCCCATACACTAGCCCGTAGTGTAGAAAGCCTCCTTTAACCGTGGCCTCATAGCCGTTTCTACCAATTCTAATTATTCTCTTATTGTACTCCGTCCGCCTGTGAAAGCCCATTTGACCAGGCTGAGGAACCTCGCTCATTGAGTACGTGAAAGCCGGGCTTCTAGCACCAACTTTTCTACTGCCTTTTCTGTGCTTATGCCACCTCGGAAGCTCCTTTACACCAAACCTCTTTATAACACCCTGGAAACCGTGACCCTTAGTCACTCCAATTACATCTACGTACTGGCCCTCCACGAAGACGTCAAACGGCGTAATGTACTTCCCCCATATGCTACTCGCGTACTTTAATCTCTCCTCTATACTACTCCCGTGGATTTTTACTTCGAGAATTTCACACTTCTTCTTACCAAACCCCGCTAACACCGGGATTGTTGTAACGATTGCTCTAATGTCAACGATGTCTCCACTAAGGACTTTCTTAACGTCTTCTTCACTACTCTCAGCTACAAATTTAAACCCGAATTCTCCACTAGGATCAGGTTTTACTAATCCGTGATTTACTTTACGTAGCCCTGACAGGTATTTACGCACTACGCCCTCGGGTTTAAGACTCCAAAGTGGATTCGAGCCATAGAAGTCCTCAACAGCTTTAATAACCGCGTCAACCGGACTAGTCCAAACCTCGCCAAGTGGTTTTAGAGCACCAGTGTAGTCCCTCGTGTAGGTTCTTAAACCAATAACCACAACTGGAGGAGCATCTAACACCGTAATAGGCGTAAACCTCTCTTTTCCAGTAAATGGGGTATTCGGCCGATCCTCTACTACTAGAGCGTGCGTCATGCCGGCTTTATACACGGGGTACGCTAAGAGAACGGGCTTCGCTGTAATACCCTTCTTTGACGCTTCCTCGCCGTACTTCTCGACGAGTAAATCTATCCAGCTCTTCTCAGGCCACGACTTTACTCTGGGAGTTAGATCCTCAGCTCTCTTACGCGGCCTAACCCCCAGGCTCCCATGTCTAGGCGCACTGGTTTTCCTGTGACCCACTTCACACACCTGTTTACTCTAAGATGTGTAAGCACTAGCACTTTGACTATATACTAGACACCGCCCTTTTTAAAGTAGTTCTCCTCGCTCTACTCGCAGGTGTTCAAGTACATGTTTATAATTCCCAATGTCACGATCAAAGCCTCTTCTGTTCTAACACTCACAACTCTCTGCTCAGGCACAGTATTCCAGACGTAGTCAACGTAATCTCGCAGCTCTACTCCCTCTTGCTGGGATATTTCAAATAAATCGTATTTCGGGCTACCAAATAGAACTGTTACATCACCACGGCAAGTACCACACAGAGTACTGCTACTGGGGAGCTCGCCCTTCTTGTCAGTTGCTATAATACAGCGAGATGATCTTCTAGCCCTTGTAAGCACTTCGAGTAAACTACTATAAAAAGCGAGCTGCGGGCCGAGGTATAGTTTACTATCAACACACTCCACGAATTTTCTCTCCGCGCTAACAACACTGATAGTCCTAAGTCCCTCTTCACATTTGTTTAAGACCGTGTACGGTGTTTTGTCGCCAATATGAGCGCGGAGCCTGCCGTTAGTGTCTCTAAATACATAGCCAACTCTGATCTCTCCACTTCTCGGCCTCTTAGACACGTCGAAAGCTACTAAGCGAACAGGGGGTAGGGCACCGACATATTTTAGAACGGGGTTACGTGGTATAAGGAGCTTTCTTAAATATGGAGGTGTGAAGAAGTAGTTCCAGTAAGCTCTAATAAACCTCTCGTGCTCCTGGAACTCTGTGCTTCCAGTCAACGGCTCCTTGTAGAAGACTACTTCGCTAACTGCAAAAATAGATGTCCAGCGGGCTACTTGGTGAACTCTAATAGCTTTTAATAGGGGAGTCTGCTCCACGCTTAGTATGCTTGTCGGAAGAGCCACCCTGATCATTACCATTAAGTTTCACGGCTAATCTACGCTATTTGCCCTCTTTACGTGGCTTCTTTTCCTCCTTACTGGGCTGTCCTCCCTTTTGAGCTCTCTCCTTAATAATAAATAAAGTAGTCTTCTGTCTACCGCCCATAAAGTTCACCACTATAAGCACTCACGCCGTTTCACTTCCCAGGCTTCTTAATGAGAATTACACTTATTAAATCTATATTACTACAAATGCCTCGAAGCTGCTCCCTTTTCTCCTAGCTCGGAGACTTAGCTAACTTGTAGGGTTTAGCAGTGGTGATGATCTCGGTTCTCCTCGTAATGGTGTTTGCGTATACTGCTTCACCCACGCTTAGTTTAAATAGAGCGTTTGCGTGCTCCTCTTTAAGGCCTAAAATTCTCCTTATTTTATCAATGTAATCTCTATTCCTCGAGCCGAAAACCACGTAGTGATTTACGTTTTCGAGAATCTCAACTGGCATGTCCTCGGGCGTCTGCGTCGAGATCACAACTCCGACTTTTCTACTTCTACCCTCTCGAACTAGTTCAACAATAAACCTCGATTTTAGAACTCTCCACGCATCGTCGAGTACGAGTAGCGCGCCGTGATCACTACTCTCTCTTAGCAAGACGTAGCGGAGTAGTCCTATGAAGAGCGATGCATACGTGTTCTGAAACACTACTCCTCTACTCTTTAAACTGACAACAACCCCCCTTCTATATACGTCTTGAAGCCTCGTGTAGTCTACTTCTCCCCCTACAAATTCGAGGAAGTGAATAAGAAGTGATGCTACTTGAGATTTCAAAGCGTACTCGAGACTACTAGACCTCTCCAGCGAGCTTAGCGCCCTCGAGACCTTGTCGGGGGGTAGACTAGTCACGTGGGAGAGCGCGTCTAAGACGACACCCCTCCAGTCAATAGAGCTAACTCCCGGAGGAGTCTTCAAGAAGTTTAGAGGCATGTCCTCGGGCTTAGCTACCTCCACGATGCCTGGCTGTAAATAGCTTTCTAAGTCGCCTTTAAAGTCAACAGCAAAAACCCTCGTATTCGAGTCGGCTAGTACTTGCTCAATTATTCCTGCAAGTAGAGTCGTTTTACCCCTCCCAGTCGGGCCGATTACGGCTAAGTGATAGTAGAAGTCCTCCGGTCTCAGCCCAATGGGGTGTAAGGTGTCCTTGGAAAACCCGATGACAACTACTCCGCTAATAGGCGTGAACTTGTCTAAGACTAGGGGCTGAAAAGCAGAGAGCTTGCTAGCCTCTAGGATAACTGGGCTACTATGTGAGTGTTTACTTAAACCGAGAAATTCAAGTATATACTTGGCTATCTCGTTGCGAGTAGCTCTACTAAGCTGAAAATTAAGGTTTTTCTGAAACAAGTCAGTGATAAGAGCCTCATAGTAGTCTGCGAGGCTCTTAGCTCTACTTAGACTCGAATCGCTAACAGAAAACGCTACTACCAGCGTAGACCTAATAAATGGCTTTCCCTTTACGAGAGCCTCATATATGCTTTTAAGCTTGTGCAACTTAGCCTCGAGTTTAACTCTACGCACCTCGTCGCGTGTACTTTCAAGATCCACCTGCGTATTTAAAATATCATTTACAAGCCTCTTCATGTAGCCCTCTATGTTAAACTCCTCTTTAAATATGTGTATGTGAACGCCCTCGGGCAGCGATTGAAGCAGTGCAGTATAAGCCTCTAAGAGAGTTCTCGCTGAAGCCTCAGATAAGTCGTCGAGCGAGTAATCTACATCTCTACAAACTAAAACACGCTTAATTACTACTCTCCCAGAGTACTGGACTACTACGTCTGGGGGTTCAAGTGAGAGTTTAAAGTCTCGTGGTAGAAAATCCTGTAGGAAGTCAAGAGCCTTTTTGACTAGTTTCACTCCTCTTCACCACTCTCATTACTAGTACTAAGAGCACTGAGAGCGCTGTAGGAACTAGTAGGTGTACTATACTCGAAGTTAACAATACCATTTGAAATCCATAGAGAATAGTTAATACAATGAGAATAAGTGTGGGCTTTTTCAATTACACCATCACCATGTATCTCGCAATGTTAACTGAGACTCCCCCGAGTAAGCGGGCAACCCCGTAGGAGATCGTCATTAAGATGGCTACGTAAATAAGCGGCAGAATAGTCAGCTCTACAAACAGGTACGTTAAGTACGCGAACACAGTCTCGGGGGCGAGAGGGTCCAGGTTAAAAGCCTTAATCACGAATGGCTCTACTGGCACGTCTAGCGGCGTTGTGGACTGAATATACACAGTTACATTAACCAGATAAGTGCCCGGAGCGAGATTGTACTTAAAGCCAGTGTAGTTAATATTATGCCAAGTATACTTAATTACAGTGGACTCTCTAACTTCTACGCCATTAATAGTCACTACTAGGGTATCGGATGCTTCTGTATAAACTGCAAAGTACGAGTCTCCACTCGATTCTAGCTGAAGGACTACTCCACTCTCAGACTTAGAGTAGTTGACTACTTGAACTCCTCTTCCAACTTCAAAAAGCCTTCTAGTATCTAACACCAGGATGTCTGGAAGCTGAAAAGTAATATTCGAGAAATCTGCTGGTCCACGAGCTGGTACAATATAGCTGTATTTAAATCCGGCTATCTCGATCTTAGCTACGTGCTCACCACAGGGAAGGCCGCCGGTAGTTTTGCCGACTACTAGTAATCCATTGTTGTTAAAAACATACCTGTAAAGGAGATCTCTCCCCCTATACCCTTCAATAACAGCCTGCCCCACCGGGTTTCCTCGAGCATCCACTAACTGTAAAGTACCTGAGCACAAAGGCTCACTGAGGCCAATGCTAACCACTGTTCCACTTGAGACAATTGAAATAAAGTGAGGCATTAAAGGCATGCCTATAGAGAAGACCACGGTTACAGCTATAATCGCGGCCCCGGCCCCCCTTGCGAGTCTAAATGGTATTGAAATGAGGAGTATTCCAATAGCCATGAGAAAACCGGAGGCCGCTCTTATCATTAGGGACAATATCCAGACTGAGAGAAGTGTTGTTAGTGAAGTCGTAATTAAACTCGTAATAGACGAGAGTATGCCGGAGAACACCGCGCCTAAGCCGATTTTGGCCACTAAAACTCCAATAGCCTTAAACGCGGTTAGTAGTAGTAAGAGTATTGTAGATCTCTCAGAAACCCACGCTGAGAAACTTGTCCAGTCTGTGTTCAGCACGCTTCCTAGGTAGTCAATGATCGATAGGAGAGTCTGGTAAGAAAATACTAGTGTGGCTGAGAAGACACTGTCAACCATTAGAGTCTTACCGAGCTTTTTCAACGAGAAAAATGGTAGAGGTAGAGCTCGAAGTAGTGCCCCGAGACAATAGGAGAGTACAGACAAGTAGAAAGCAGTAGAGAGAAGATCCATAGAGCCTCACTCGCCATAAACTTGGGGATATTTAAGTATAAGTAATCATGGAATTGGGGGCTGAGGCATTGGGAGTTGTAGAGATGACGTTACATAAGCTATAATCGCGAAGACCGTTGTACCCATAGCCAGCCAGAAAGCCGCCCACACAGCGTCTTCTATGAACTTATTACCCAACTTCTTGACTCTAAGAAACGGTATTGGTAAGCCTCTAATAAGCCACCCAATAATCCAAGCTAGTAGAAACACAAACCACGCTACTACTACAATTAGCGTAATTAACCCCTTAATGAACTCAACTAAGTCGGCCACAAAAGCCCCCTAGTAACGTGAGTAGAGGGTAAAAAGTAGAGAGTTGAGTAAAAGTATTACAAAGGCGTGTAACTAGTTGAAGGTGTCTAAGTGAGAAGACTGTGGCCTAGAGTCGTCAAGATATACTGGGATACCTGGTTAAACATACCGGTTATTAGGCCGAAACAAGAAGAAATAGACCTATTCTACGCTTTAAAGCTTACTGAGCCGTGTGATGCTCAACCAGCTTTTAAAGGCGACTTAGAGAGGCTTAAAGAAGCGTTAAAGTACGAGTTCGGAGACCTCAAGCTATACGATAAGTACATTAGTGGTAAGTTTATACTGCTTAATAAAGTGCCTCACTGGGACTTAATGTACGAGGTCGTAGTATCCGGAAACGTAATTGGCCAACTATACTATGATCCGTTTAGAGAAAAGTGGAGATTTAGACTAACGTATCAAGGAGCCTACTTAGCTGTTCAACTAGGCTACGTCGAGACCATTGTGAGTACTCCCCCATTCTATGTAGACCGGGTAATTACAGGTAAATACGCTGGCTCAGCTAGACAAGTAGTAGTGCTAGATCAGCGCGGAAACATCCGCGCTGTCGGAGAAGCGAGAGGAGACAACATAGTTATCACTAAGACTTTCTACGAGAGAGTCTTACCAATTGAGACTAGTGAGAAAACAGCTAATATAGACCTCGTTCTCTCCCGTAACACTGAGGGCTTAAACAGCCTAGAAGAAAAGTCAATAGGATTTCTCCAGAGATTGAGCAGGAGATTTAATTTAAAACCAGTAGTTTCATGCTCAGGCGGTAAAGACAGCCTCGTCGCTCTAGACTTAGCTCGCAGAGTGTTCGGAGAAGTTGAAATAGTGTTTAATGACACTGGACTAGAATTGCCGGAGACTTTAAAGAACATTGAGGAAATAGCGCGCTACTACAACTTCAAAGTATACTTTGCTTCTGCGGGAGATATTTTCTGGAGAGCAGTAGAGGTCTTCGGGCCACCAGGAAAAGACTACAGGTGGTGTTGTAAAGTAGCTAAGTTAACCCCTATAGCTAAGTTAACTCGAGCCATGTGGCCCGGCGGAGCCCTTAATATCGTTGGCCAGAGAGCGTATGAGTCCCTTGACAGGGCACGTAGTCCACTAGTGTGGCGTAATAAGTGGGTCTCCCACATGATCAGCACTACACCAATCCAGTACTGGAGTCAACTAGCATGCTGGCTATACATTTACAAGTATAGATTACCTTTCAATAAGCTCTACGAAGAGGGGTTTAATAGGCTTGGATGCTACTTGTGTCCGTCCTCAGCGCTAGCTGAGTACAGGGAGATTGAGAGGCTATATCCTGAATTGTGGTCTAAGTGGTGGCTCGTACTCGAATCTTGGCGTGAGAGACTACAGCAACCACCAGTGTGGAGTAAGCTGGGGCTGTGGAGATGGCTTACGCCTGCAACAGCAAAGAAGAGAATTATAGCCCAGCTAGGGAACCACCAGGTTAACTGGCGGGAAGAGTATGAGAAGAGACTGGCTTCTAGTAAGGTCGGCTTTTACCCTGTAAGAGTTAGCAGGGGCGAATCAGGTATTACAGTGGAGTTCAACGATAAGATCGTGGCTGACGGGCACGAAGACCTCTTCGCTAATAATGCTGAAAAAGCAGGTTTCAGTGTTATTACACGAGGCAACAGCGTCGAGTTAGTAAAAGAGAGCTTAAAAATAACTATAAGGGACAGAATACTAGTAGCGCAATATCCTGAAAATGGGTATTTCGAAGACGTCGTGGATGTAATTAAGAGCGTATACAGACTACGAGCATGTGTATTTTGCGGTAGCTGTGTAGTCTGGTCCCCACGTGGGTCAGTTAAGCTAACGCCAGGGGGGCCGAGACTGCTAAGTCGACTAGACGAGAAGTCCACGCGTATTTTCATCGACGTGTGCCCGGTGAGCGACCAGCTCGTGGAGAAAATCGTAATACCCCTTATTCTCGGAGACTACAAGTCATTTAAGAGAAAGAGCAGAAGAAAGATCCAGTTTACCCCGTGACTACTTCCTTCTGAATACTCCTGCCCTGATAAATCTCTTCTCGGCCTCGTAGATCTCTTCTATAATGTCAGACCCCGTGAATACTTTTGAGAGTATTCTAGCCGCCTCACTAGTACTCACGCCCCTGGCAGCGAGAGCTAGTAGAGCCTTATCTCCGAATTTGTACAATAACGTGGATCTCGTCACAAGATCCTCGTAAACCCTCCTCTCTTCTCCACTTATTTTTAAACCCCTTCTCGCCTTGCTGAGAACTTCCAGCTCTACATCTACATCGCCTTTAACTAGTGTTAGCGTAGCATACCCACACCTCAGACACGAGTATTCTTTAAAATTCTCAATGATCTCCTTGACAGAGCTCTCAATACTGAAGCCACATTTAATGCAAACAAGTAAGACTCTTCTCCGTAATAGTTTACTGAGATAAGTGGACTTATCTAGTAGAGGCAACTCCCTCGTGAGTGGTGTCTCAACGTATTCGAGTAGAGCTAGGTGGTGACTTTGAAGAGTACCATATTTCCTAAAAGCAACTTTGATGTACCCGTTTAAAATTTCCTCTGCGAGTCTGCTCAAAGACTTAATGTCGTAGTCTCTTATTAAAACCTCTTTCAGCGCCTCCTCACCTATAACCGTTTCCACGAAAGCCTCAAGTAGCCTCCTGCTAACCGGTGCACCCGGTGAAATTGCCCCGAATCTCTGACCTACTTGGTAAATCCTCCAGAGTACAGTATTACTACTAGTTGCGACGCGCCGCATAACCTCTGGTGTAGTGTATTTGTAAAGCTCTCTAATTACATTGTAGACTTGCTCTACAATTACCGGGCTTACAGGATCAATAAATCTTACAGCAACAACATATGGTGTAGAGTGCGTCTCTACTCTAACATGCGGGTACATTGACTTCAGAACGTGCTTTAAGATGTCTCTAATCGCGTTATTTACTCGACTACCGCCAAATACATTTATGAGTACTATTCTCATGTCTTCGACGTAATCAACATAAATACTTCTAGCATCCCCTAGTTCTCTAACCTGATCTAGTAAACTGCTCGAAACTCTATAGTCAGTTTCAGCGCACTGGCTTTTGAGAGCCCTCAGTTTCTCGCCAACCATAGTGGCAACTGAGTACTCTACCGGTATGTTTTCTCCCTCCCAGTGTGGTATAAAGGCCTCAGAGAACTGTATGGTTATCGGCTCTACGTACAGCTTAGCGTCTCTTTCATCGTAACTCAGAACACTCCAAGATCTACCCGCGAGAATCAGCTTATCCCCCGGTGAGATATTAACTACAACGTACTCTTCATCTAGAGTACCAATTTTTCTGTCACTCGTAATGTCTATTACGTTAACCTCCCTGCTTGACGGTATCATTGAAGTAATGTACAGGTACAGCTTCGTCTTCCTAGTTGGCTTGAGAACACCACTCACAAGATTGAGCACGTGAGTATAAGATAAGTACTCTATGACTTTTAAGTACTCCTCGCGCGTTAAATCACCGTAAAGAGGCGTCCTCTTAACTATCTCAAAGAGGTCCTCGACGCCAACTCCATCTGAGTGAACCGCGACGTATAAAGCAACCGCGTAAGCGAGAACGTCTAGCGGCTTGTTGAGTATATACTCCTCTTCAATATCACCTTTAAGAGCTCTCTCTACTAGCGCCTCCACCTCGAGTTTGTGGAGTACATTGCTTGTTACGATAACAGTGCCTTCACTAAAGTCGCCTATTCTATGCCTACTCCTACCAATACGCTGTACTAGTCTAACTACTTGTCTAGGCGACATGTACTGAACTACGTGATTGACGTGACCTATGTCTATGCCGAGCTCTAGGCTTGATGTCGCTACTAGTATGTTTATTTTCCTATCTCTAAACCCCCTCTCAACGCTCTCTCTGTGCTGTCTTGAGAGGCTCCCATGGTGAACATCAACTTCGAGTTTGTGAATCCCGCTTAGCTTTCTCAACAAGTAGTTGAGGCTCTCGGCGAGAGACCTCGTGTTAGTGAAGACTAGTATATGCTTGTGTTTTCTAGCTATACTTAGAATAGTACTAATTCTCGCAGCTAGCTGTGTGTTTTTGGTCTCCTCGCTGATTAGTTTACACTCCTCACTAGTACACTCAACAGGGTCAACTACTTCTATTTTAAAGGCCTTTAGACTAGGATCCTTGACTACTACGACATCTTCCTCCGGAGACAGCATTTTAACTGCTAAGTCAATATTGCTTAGAGTAGCGGCCAAAGCTACTTTAACTACTTTCTTGCGGAGTAGGTTCTCTAGTAGACTAATAACCGTAAGTAACAGAGCTCCACGTTTACTCTCAAGAACTTCCCGGTACTCGTCAATAACTATAAACTCTAGGTTTCTAAGCCTCTCTCTGAGAGACTCATCTAGCACTATGTAATTAAACGACTCAGGTGTAGTAATCAAAATATGCGGGGGGTTCTTAGCTAGCTGTTTTCTTAAACTACCTGGAGTGTCGCCGTGTCTCACAGCAACTTGTAGATTAAAACACAACGCGATCTCTTGTAGTCTCCGCTCTAAGTCTCGATTTAAAGCCCTTAGAGGAGTCACGTATATCGCGACTATAGGCTCTAGCTTCAAAGTAGAGATTTTAAGCATAACTGGAAACACAGCAGCCTCTGTTTTGCCGCTGCCAGTTGGAGCTAGAATTATAGTATTCTCTCCTTTAAGAATGTGCCTTAGGCTTTCACGCTGTATTTCCGTTAACTCCTCGTATCCTAGTTTCTTAAGACACTCTGCAATTCGAGAAACTTCACCCATAGTCATCGCTAAGAGTCCTTACATATCAACTACTAGAGTACTCACTAGATACCAGATTGTGTACCGATTTAATACAGAATTAACAACCCTTATATAGTCCCGGAGCACACGGCTTTTAGAAATATATTACTGAATATATTTCTTAGAGGCGTGTTAGCAGAAATGTCACAACTCATTAGTGTCTCAAAGAAGTTTAGTAGGAGTATAGCCGTACTAGTTGTCAACCTAATATTTTACGCTTTAACAACACATGTGAGTGGGTCTTACTTAGTGAATCTAGGTATTCAGAGCTTCAGGGATCTATACGCGTTTCTCTATAAGCCACTAATCTTACTGATCCTCATAGTTATACACGTACTGTTAATTTCCGCTTTGACTTCAAGTATAATTCTCGGCATGTTGAATAGACTAATACTCTACTTACAACTAGTACTTCTCGGATTTGAAGATTTATCTCTACTTAGTGCAAGTAGAGAGTGTTTTGGCCTCATAGTAGCGCTTTTCGCTGCACGGCTATTAGGATTGACTGGTTATCTCGATGAGCACTTTAAGAAGACTAGGAGTACTCTGACACCTCTCAGCACCTTGACTAGAAGACTAGGTTTCAAAGATATCATAGAAGTGGCTCCAACTCTACTAGCATCTCACAGTATTGGCTTCTCAGTATTTATTCTACTTACTACTTATCTACTCGCTATTAGAGGCATGGAAACTGAAGAAATCCCGTACGCACTACTACTAAGTCTCTGTGTGCAACCACTCCTATTAATCTTCTCAGCACTCTACGCCTCCCATAGTAGGGAGGCCGGCAGGATGTTATTAATTGGGTTTTTCTCTGGAACAGGATTACTCGGTATATCGTCCCTGCTAGTAGCTACTTCAAGAGGACAACTCTACTATCAGAGAGTTGAAAGAGTATTTTACAGTGAACCACCTGGGGTCTTCATGGGCTTGGCAGAAGCCGAGATCGCCTATGGGGAGCCTCACAGAGTATATATTGAGGTTTCACAGGGACACATACTCGGCTCTACTACTAGGGAGACCTGGTTTTTCAGAGAGGCACGTAAACCTATTTACGTGAGACTAGGAGACCTGAACACTCCTCACATAGTAGTCGTGGGGGCGTCGGGTACTGGTAAAACTACACTTGTAAAACACATTATTCGAGAGTTTAGTAGAGCTTACGGCTACGGCTTCTTAGTAGTAGACCCTCATGGCGAGTACTCAGACCTTTGTACTAGCATTAAGTGCAGAGTAGTCGACGCGTCTAAATACACTATTAACCCCCTTGTACTCGAAAAGACCTCGCCAAAAGATAGGGCTTTACAGCTATCACACGTTATTGCCTCAATATTTAAGCTTGGATTTATACAGAGGAGACTTCTTGAAGAGGTAATTCTAAAAGCATACGCTGAGAGAGGTATAACAGATGACCCTGAAACGTGGACTAGGGATCCGCCTACCCTTAGAGATCTCGTCTCAGCCTGCAAAGAGCTGAGTGAAGTAAACCAGGAGTTTACGAGAATTCAACCTTACTTAGACTTAATTAGCGAGAGCATGGGCGAGGGAGAGCCCCTTAGCATTGAAGAGCTTCTAGAAGACAGTAGTATAGTTGATTTAAGTAGAGTTGTAAGCGATTTCACAAAGGCAATACTTGTAGAGACCTTAATGTACATGTTGATAAGTAAAATGTACCACGCTAAGAGAATGCCTCTCCAACTAGTCATAGATGAGGTTAGACACATAATGCCGAGGACTCTGGGCATGGAGCTTCTCTCTAGAATGTTCATGGAGAGCAGAAAATTTGGTTTTTCAATAGTAGTGGTTTCACAGGATATTAGGAGAATACCTCAAGCACTTCTCAATAACGCTGGTTTAAGAGTGTTCTTTACGCTTAACGAGCCCGAGAGCGTAAAAGCAGCTACAGACGTGATTGGAGGCGCTATTAGAGAAAAGGCTGCCTGCGTAGCAGAGGCTCTAAGATCCCTTAAGCCACATTACTACATAATACACGCTACAGGCTCCGAGAACATATACATTTGCAGAGTGTAGTCTAAGGAGCTAAGAGTATAAAAAGCGAGATTTAACAATAAAAGAAAAGTGCTCTTAGAGTCCGGTGAGAGCGTGGTTCTAGAAGAAGACATTAGCGAAGAGGTAGAGCACGAAGCTGTAGAAACTACTGAGGAAGAGGAAGTGGGTGAGATTACAATTGATCAGCTGAAGTTCTTTGCCAATATCAGTAGACTATGGCACGACGTTATTCACGGTAACTTACCGATAGAAGTACTACTATCAATGCGCGAGAGCACAAAGGGCGCCAAAACACCTGCAACTAGTAAGAAGACTAGGAAAAAAGAAAAGAGCAAAAAGACTAGAAAGAAGAAGAAAGAAAAGAAGGAGAAAAGAAGCTAAAACAAAAAAGTAGTGGCGTCTTCACTTATACTCAGTAACTCATACTTGTAAATTAGCTACGAGTGTTCGCGAGGAACACCCCTATTCACTAAACCGTAGATGTCTTGTTTAAATTCCTCCGTAATGTATTATAGTCTAGTAGCCCTAAAAGCGCGTTTTAAACTGAAAAGCGCCGTCTATGTGTATGGGTGGTGTTTGTGTTTAGAATTACACATCCAAATGCGTCTAAACTTAAACGCGTATTTCAAGTTCTAGTTAAAATTGGCGACGAAGTGCCTTTCTTCATCACGCAGGACGCTCTAGAAGTGAAAGTTATAAGTCCAGATAAGACCGTGATGGCCGTTTACAGAGCACCTAGTATTATGTTTGAAGATTACAGCGTTGAAAGAGAGGAGAGCTTTATAGTCACTGGTACAGAGTTGAAAAAAGCTGTTAAGAGAGCTGGTAGAAACGACGCAGCAATATTCGAGCTCGACAGGGAGAGTGGGGTTCTCAAGTTAACTCTACGTGACAGGAAAACAGGACTTGAGAGAGAAATAGGCGTGCCCCTAGTACCTAAACCCGTTGAACCACTACCAGAACTACAAGTGGATTTAAGCGTTACTTTTACAATGCTCTCTCAAGACTTTAAGAACATAGTAGGCGACCTTAAACTCGTTGGAGACGAAGCCACGTTCATATATGAAGCAGGCAAAATAACCATAATTAGTACAGAGCAGCAGAAAGAGTACAGGTGTGACCTCGCCGAGGGAAACCCTCTAATACTCGTAACTTCAACCGTGGAGAAGGCTAGGTCTTCATATAGTATTGACTTGCTGGTTGAAGCCGCGAGAGCTGCCTCTGCAGCTAAAAACATTACCGTATCATTTGATACGGGTAAGCCAATGCGAGTAGAGTACGATATAGGCGATGGGAGTAAACTCCTATACTGGCTTGTACCTCGATTATAGTTTTTCATTCCAAGTACTAGCTGGTTTCACTCTTACCTCCAAGCGCCTTCATGAGCTCTTCAAATACCCTCTTTCTCTCTTCACTACTGACAACTCTAGTTCTAGGTGTTAAAAGCCCCTGATCAATTGACGACTTCCAAGCAGGTGATTTACACTTACTTATTCTAAGAGGGCAACTAACACAACATATAAAGTCCACTGAGAGCTCCGGGAACATCGCACATCTAAGAGTAGGCTTATAGAGTCCGCAGAAGTCGCATCTCTCCCAGTATATTGTCACTTCAAAACTCACCGCAAGTTACTAGTCAATAGAATTAATAGATGGTTAGAGATTTATAACATATTGGTTGCGCTCATCGCGTTTTCATAGTGTTAAGACAAGTGCTAGAGTATATGCCAATATGGCCGACGTGTAGGCAACCACTAGCATTAGTAGTACTGCTTCGGCTACGAGCTTTAAACTCCTAGTTTCACTGTAGATCGTCGAAAGAGCCGCTAAGCAGGGCACATAGAGCGTGACGAAAATAGTCAGTGCTATAACTGACTGCTCAGAGACACCTATAGTAGTAAAAGCGTTTTTGACACTGCTCGCACCGGTTACAGTTAGTAGAGTGCTAATAAAGATCTCTTTAGCTATAAAGCCCGCGATTAGTGCCAGTGCTATGATCCAGGATCCCTCCCCGCTTATACCTATTGGTTTAAGTATTGGTGTTAGTGTCTTTGAGAACGATGCTGCAATGCTCTCGCCTGGATCATCCGTAAAGCTCATTGAGGGACCTACGTGTGATAGTAGCCAAAATAGAATGTTAGCTAGAACTATAATTGTCCCCGCTTTTACTAAGAAGTGCTTTGTGTGCCACCACGTGTACCACCACACAACTCTAGGTATAGGCTTATGTAGAGGAGGCTGTTCCAGCAATAACCTGATCTCCACGCTTTCACTTCTCATAGTACTCCACTTATATAAAGCAAACCCCAGAGCAAAGAATGCCGCAAAGGCTACAATATAGCTGAGAACCACTAGTAGAAAGCCCTGCCTCACAGCCGTAGCTAGGGCTAGTAAGACTACTAGTCTAGCTTGACACGGTATAAATGGTAGTAGCATTATTAGCCGGACCCTCTCAGCCGTACTTGGAATAGCCCTAGCTACTAGTAAACCTGGGACATTACACCCCAGTGAAAGCGATAGTGGAAATAGTGCGTGACCCGAGAAGCCTAGTTTTTCAAATAGCGTGTGAACACCTACTGCTAATCTCGTTAAAAGACCCGTATCCTCGAGTACTCCTATAGTAGCTAATACGGTCATTATTAGTGGGAGAAATAGTAATAAAGCCCCTACACCACCTAATACTGCTTCGCTCAGGAATAGCGAAATAGCGTTCTCACCGAGAAGTCCTTTGAGAGTACTGGAACTCCACTCTAGGAACCTCTCAATTAATGAACTAATAGTGTAATTTTCAATTGCCTCTGCTAGTTCACTAAAGCCTACACTTTCAAGAATACTCGCTACGGGGAAACCCGTATTCAGATTGAACGCTAGTGTAAAGACAGCTAGTATTATGGCTATGCTTATAAGCGGTGCGTAGACAGGGTGGTAAAATAGCTTAGATGGAGCTTTTTTCCTAACAGCTACTTGAATCACACAGGTCTTGCCAATACTCTCAGCGTGCTTAAATCTACTACGAGCTACAATAACAGCTGGGTCTACTTTTAGTATCCTTGACGCCTCTTCTCTCAGCTCTACGAGATCCTCATACAGACTCGTACACCTCGACTTGATCAATTCGAGCGTCTCGGGATCTCCCTCAAAGACCTTTACCGCTAGCCACCTATGCGAGAGCCCTAGGTCACATTGTCTTATAAGGGCTTCTGCCGACTCGATGTAAGTACTCAACTCGCCATAGTCGACTTTTGTATGCTCCCTTCTACCAGCCTCATAGACACTGATAATCCTCTCAGCGAGCTCTCTTAGACCATCACCTCTTACAGCCGAGAGGGGCACCACTGGCACTCCCAGCTGTTTTTCTAGTAAGTTGTAATTTATGTGAACACCCCTACTGTGAGCTTCGTCTACCTTAGTTACTCCAATAACAACACGGTCTATAAGCTCAAGTACATCGAGGGCTAAGTAGAGTGTTCTAATTAGAGAGAGCGAGTCTACGAGTACAACTACTACATCGGGCTTCTCGTTAACAATAAAGTTCCTGGATATTTTCTCTTCAATCGTGAAAGCCGTTAAGCCGTAAACACCAGGAAGATCGATTATGTGGATTTCGTATTGGCAATGTCTAATAACTCCTTCACTCTTACTCACAGTAGTGCCTGGCCAATTTGTGACTATCGCGTTACCTCCTGTGAGTGCGTTGAATAGTGTAGACTTCCCAACGTTTGGCTGACCTATTAGTGCAACTGTAATTCTCTTCATGGTGACTCCACTCTAACTAGCAGTTTCTGCGCTATACCACGGCTAATAGAGATCTCAGTGTCGTGAACACTGATTACGAGAACACCTCCTCCCTTGTTAACGAGAACCCTGATCTTAGAGCCCGGTACGAGGCCCATATTAAGCAATCTGGAGAGTAGTCCTCTGCCCGCCTCTATAGAGATCAGTGTGACCTCTTTTCCCTCGCTAACCTTATCTAGTGTCGTGATTTTGTTTTCTCCCACTACAGTGTTCACCACGTAGTGCCGTTTCTATGCGTATTTATGTCTCCAACTAGAGCGTACTCTGCAAGGGTTTATAAATTTAGATAAGTCTAAATTCAAGGAGGGTACAGAAATTACATTGGTTTCAGAAAAACCGTAAAAGCTACATGTTTAACTACTTCTTTTAAGGCTTGATCATATCTTATTGCTGTGTAAAGAGGTGTTTGCTGTACCACTTCAATCATAACTCCTGGTTTAATCTGCAGTTCTTTTAATACGGGGAGAATCGTTGAGAGCTCTCCCGCTATTCGCTCGACTCTATATAATCCCGGAGTCGCCTCACTGAGCCTGGTGTAATGGGTTTGCTCGAGACTCAGCGATTCCTCCCTGTTCTCTACTATTGGAATAATGTTTCCGTGTGGACAGATCTTGGGAGAGCCGGTAATCACGTATATTCTCTCTATTAGCTCGTCTGGTAAGTGCTCCAAGTAGTGTGCGTAGTAATGGGTATCGAAAACGTCTATTCCGAGTTTATGGGCTAAAAAAGCCTCGGCAATTCTGTGTTTCCTTATAATCCTAATTGCTAAGTCAATACCTTTACTAGTTAGAACTACTTCCTTATACATATACCTCTTAACGAGGCTTTTTTTCTCGAGCTGTGAGAGTATTTTAGAGGCTGTTGAGGGCTTAACTCCGAGCTCTCTAGAGACGTCTAGTAGCTTGGCTTGACCATAAACTTCCCTCAGCCTGTATATGGTCGCTAAGTAGTCCTCATAGCTGCTCTTGCGAAGACCTCTCTCTTGAGATTTCATGTCGCCTTCAGCCAAGCAGTACTGGAGTAGATCAGTCTGTTGATTGTAGTAGAGCTTAATATTTTTAAGGAGCTAACTTGTGCCTGAATTCTAGAGGGGGTTGATGTGCCTAGAGAAGTAAAAGACCCTGAGGAATTCGTGAAGATATCAGAGCGCGCAGTAGAGTGCAGGGTAGTTAAACTTGAAAATGAGGGAGTAGCTAAAGTAAAGGCGAGAACAAGGAGATATCTCTATACTATTAAAATACCTCTAAGCAACCTCGACGACTTTCTCAAAAAACTCAAATGTCAAAATATAAAATTTATTGAGTAAAGCCGGGGGCGGGATTCGAACCCGCGGTTTAGCGGGTATCTATCACTAGAGCCCTGCAGCCCGCCGCCTTAGACCGCTCGGCCACCCCGGCGCCCATTTTAGTATACAATAACTCCTCTTAAAACTCTTTCCTACTATTCAGTGCACGTACTAAGATGCTGTATTCTCAGAGATCTGTAAACTCGCCTCAATCGAGTACTCGCAGTGAATTTAATTTACATGGTAATTAACTATCCGCCGAGTTTCTCGGCGAGCTCGACGTAAGCTTTAATAGTGTCTTCTACTAGACGCTATTTAACATCTAGCTCGTTTGACTTCGATGCTTTAATGTTTAATGATGCCTCGGCAATACCATTTGAGTACCTAGCAACTCTCTTTAAGCCGTCTAGTATTAGCGTTATAGCTACTTTCTCCTTAACGTCAATTTGTGAAGGCATTACTTTACCCTGAAGAGCGTCTTCTACGTCTTGAACAATCCTCCTGCTCTCACTTATGACATCCTCAGCTGCCCTCCTACTGAGATAATATAGAGCCTCCATGGCTCTATTAAAGAGCTTTTCATCTCTCTCGAGGAACTCGTAGACTAGCTCGTAGTTTCGAATACCCCCTGCACTTAAAACTCGCTTAGCTATGTTAACTATGTGATCGGCTATTCTCTCTAGATTCCTAGCTATAATTCTGTAACTTAAGACCTCAGCTATGTTTGTTATACCGAGCTCGTGTTGAGATCTAACATCTAGTAGTGCTAGTGACAGCTCTCTTACAATTATGTGGTGAAAGCGATCAGCCTCGTCATCTCTCTGTATAATTGCGTGCGCGTAGTTAATATCCCCGTTTTTGAGGAGTGCTAGGCAGTCATTCATCATGTTGTTGACTATTAAGTGTAGGCGCCTAATAGCGCTTATTAGAGGCAACTCGCGAATATCAATTAGAACTTTAAACACCACGGTGTTAAAGGACTCTTCAACTACTTCAATACCCGCCAACTTAGCCCTAGCGATACTCTTAACTTCACTAATAAACTTAGCTAAGTTGGGTATGTTCTTGTCGAATATGACGTTTATGAGGTTGTAGCCGGCTATGTACGCGGCGAGAAGCATTCTGAGAACTTGTTGCGGGTCTACACCTGGATATACCGTGATGTGTGCTCTGAGCGTTAATGGCTCAGCTCTAGGAGGAGTTATTACCAGTTTATCCCCATACTTCTCCACAATAACGTAGTCTCCACTCTTTAATTTAACCGAATCTACCCACTCCTTTGGAAGTGTAATAATGAATGATGACGAACCCGTTCTCTGCACTCTCCGCCTCTCTACACTAATCAAGCTGTTCCCCCACATCTATACACATATATTCACATTTGTTAACAACATACTCGGTTTATATAGGTATATTACGGGCTAAGTAGACCTCTACAAAACAAGAGTAAGTGGGCCCGCGGGGATTTGAACCCCGGACCTCCGCCTCTCCCAGAGGGGCTTGTAAGGGCGGCGTCCTACCAGGCTAGACGACGGGCCCTGCTAGTCTACGCACTATGAAATTAAGACTAGTAAGGCATTTAAAAAGATACACAGCTAACATCTCCTAGATCACAGTGATCTCAAACAGGAAGTCCCGCCGGGGGGATTTGAACCCCCGACCACCCGGTAACCGCCCCTCTCACTACAGCCGGGCGCTCTGCCGCTGAGCTACGGCGGGTTTTTCAATAGTGTATCTCTTATTAATGCCTATAAAAGCTTTTCACAGTTGAATTTCCGTGTTGTCTGAGCGAGGATTGTTTGATATGAGTGCCCCTGATCACATTCAGAGCACTCTTTGGAGGGACCTCGAGGAGGTCACTGCGATTCTGAGCGAGAAAGACCGCGTTAGAGAGGAGATTATTAAGTTGACGCGTGAAATTACAAGGTTGAGTAGCCGCGTAGTCAGTAGCGTTCACAAAGGAAACTTCGAGGAGGCTGAGCGGGTATTACTCGCACTGAGATCACAGGTTCAGAGACTACTAGACCTCGTTGAGCCCCACGGAGACTTAAAGTACACTGGTTTAGTATACAGTAGTCTAGGAGAGTACGTTGAAGCTGCCCTCTTCTACTCCGTAGTTGTCGATCAGAAGCTCGTCTCGATGAAGGAGCTCGGAGTTCCCATAGTCCCCTTCTTACAGGGTCTCGGAGACCTCGTTGGAGAGTTAAGGAGACTAGTCGTGAGACTACTAGATCAAACTCGTGTAAATGACGCTGAAAAGTACCTTAAGGTCATGGAGACCATTTACGAGGGGCTTAGAGAGCTAAACTACCCAGACTCACTCATCCCTGGAGTAAGGCACAAAGTCGACGTAGCATCTAGACTAGTAGAAGACACGAGAGTACTTATTCTCAGCACAAAGAACTCTCTGCGGTGTTACCACGAGGACTAGTAATACGCTATAAAAGTCCATCGGAACGGGTTTCCCGAGGCGAGAAGCGTTCGCAACTATCCACAACTAATTGCAACTAATCATAAATCAGCACGGCTCTTCAACATCACTTAACCTATCAGACTCGCGGTTTCTCCTCATCTCACTTATTGATAAGTGGTTTAACAGCTTCAAAAATATTTCTTCTAAAATTCCTCCTGTCTAGCTGAATAGCCCGCTGCCTCCCCCTTATGCTCATCTGTCTCCACAAATTCCAATTAGACTCTATTATAATAGCTTTACGAGCAGCCTCCACGAGGTCTAAGTATGAGGCGGCTACTCCCTCATCTCCTAGAGCTATGTCAGTCCAGCTTCCCGAGTCTCGTGGTATAATCACTGGCGTTCCAGCCGCCATGGCCTCTACTATGCTGATTCCAAAGTGCTCTCTTGGGGTTACGTGGACGTAAATTAACGAGCTCCTATAGAGTTCAACTAGCTCGCTACGAGGCACGTTGGCTTTAATGTCAAAGTAGTCATCTACACCCAGTTTTATAGCGGTTTCGATGAGCTTATCGTATAGAGGCTTATTACTACGTGAGAGGGCGCCTACGAGGAGAGTTTCTATCCTGTGTTTTTTCAGTAAACATGCCAAGTAGAGCACTCTCTCGGGGTGTTTTTCAGGACTTATTCTCACAACGGTTAAGACTCTCCTTGTTCTCTCAGCGTGATCTAGTATAGGCTTAGCAATAATGTCGTCGAGGTTTACAGGCGGGTGAACAACTGTAGGCTCAACTGAGAGAGCTTTTCTTAGAAAATTAGCTGTGAATTTCGAGTTCGCTATGAAGAGCTTTACGCGCTTTTTAACCACTGGAAACATCAATATATTAAACAGAGAGTAGAGCTCCCCAACCAGGCGTGGAACCCCCCTTAAATCCGGGTAGTATACTCGTAGATCTAGAAATGCCGGGTAGTGAACATACATGGCGTCTCCTATACCCGAGAGCACATCACCACTAGCATTTATTGTAATTAAGGGTTTACCGGGAGGATCACCTAAACCTATATTTGCCACCTCAGACTTCCCCACCCCGAAAAAATCCGCGACCTCTAGTAAGTCGCCGCGAGACCTTAGAGCGAGAGAGTCGATATAAACGTCATATCCTCTCTCAGCAAAGGCAATAGCCATTTCTAACGCTAAGTACTGTGAACCACCAAGACCCATAAAGGAAACGTTCAACATGTGGTGTTTTATAGAGATAATTCTACTCAAGAGCCGCCGTCACCTGCCCTCTGGTAGTACAATTGCGTTAAATCCTCTCTCTACTAAGTGCTCTTTTAGGCTCTCAGCAAAACCGCCGCGAGATCCATCTATAACTACTAGTCTGGGATCAGCCTTAATCACGTAGTTCACTAAATCGTCGAAATCGCCATGATCACTTAGCGTAATGACATATGTATAGTCGTCGAGTTTTTTAAACGGTTCTTCTGCTAGTACTCTCCCCGTTAAGACTATGTGTAGTGCTTTACCGTCTAGTTTGCGAAACCTGGCGCTATTAAAGTGCTTAAAGAACACTACGCCCTCACTGCTTCTTATTCTCGCCGCCTCCGAGTCCTTGTAGTAGCTACCGATACTAAAGTTGTACCTCTCCTCTAGGAGTTTCAGGGCCTCGAAGACTCTATTAGGAACAACGTATGGTGCTTGAACTCCGTGTTCACGTAGAGTTAACATGACTTCCTGTATTTTACCGTGATACGCGTATATGTAAACCTTCTTATACGTCTTAAGCCCTTCACTAATAAAGTCCACTAGAAGTGAATTAATGCTGTCTTTAAAGGGCCTCCTGTAAACTGGGTGGCCATATGTAGCCTCTATTATTAGGACGTCGAGGCCTTTCATAATTTCGGTTTTAGGTGTTAACTTAAAGTCACCAGTATAACCCACTTTAATTTTCTCATCTCTTATTTCAACACTCACCTGTGCCGCTCCTGGTATGTGGTCGACTGGTATAAGACACACTTCCTCACTGTTATATAGGCGACACTCGTGATACCCCACTGCCCTCCTCTTAGCCCTAAACACAGTGAGTAGTCTGGAGTCCACGTAATTTAGTGCCTCCAAGAGATCTAGTGTTATCCCCGTGGCGACTATTTCGCTACACTCACGTATACTCTTGTCGAGGTCGACAATGTGATCAGCGTGAATGTGCGTAATTACTCTTACGGGTCTCTTCGCGTGGCCGTCAATAACAATATTTTTACCTACTAGAATAGCCCCCCTCGGCAGTATTTCAATGTTTTTCAAGTACTTCGACTCTATAGATGTGCGCACAAGTTAATCCCCAACTCAAGGCACGCCGTCTAGTACGAATTTCCACTTCCTTGCTCTGGAATCGTATATGATTGCATTACTTGTATATAAGGTCTTCCAGAGCTCAAAGCCCTTGTCTCCAAGTTGCTTCTTAATTTCCTCCTCTACAATAGAGGAGAGGCTTAGGAGTTTCTGCTTAAAGTCTCTCCAGTAGTCGGGGTCTACGGCTACTCTCTCCTTTGCTAACTTCAACACTACAGCACCTTCTCGCTCAAAGTATGCGAATAGCCTGTCTCGTTGAACTCTAAGTGGAAGCTTACTTTCAAATACTACTTTCTCCTCTCTAAGCCTCTCTATACCGGTTTTATACGGCTTCCTAGTACCCGGGTGTTCACCGGCCTCTTCCGCTACTTCCACTCCCCGCATACGTATTTCTCTTATTTCTGAATCCAGCTCTGTTATTTTTTGCTGAATAGAGTCGAGTCTCTCGTATAGCTCAGCTACTTGCGACCGTAGAGTGTCAATTATTGAGAGCCTTTTGTTCACCTCGTCTTGTATATATCTCTCAAACCGAGATCGCCACTTTGCGAGATCCTCTGGTAACTGACTAGTGGTTGATGATATAATGTTTACTAGGGTAGACAAGACGTATTCTGAAACATTACTATACCCCGCCTCGCGAGCTAGTCTCTCTAGCTTACTATACAGGTCCAGTGGAATGTCTAGTTTTAACTCTTTTACGCGCTTACTCTCAGACATCAATATACCAGCTCACTAGTTCTAGTGTACTATTTTCTTAAAGTCTATTAATTTATAGAGCATTGGTGATAGTGTGCTTTACAGTGATGCACACTTACATGTAAACCCCGTAGTGGGGCTAGGTGCCGAGAAGATCGCTAGGAAGTTCAAGAGAGAAGGAGGCTGGTTTATCGCTATTGTAGCACTCCCGCCTTACTACTACGGCTTTAACGACCTCTCAATAGAGTCCTACAAGCGCGTGAGTGAACTACTAGCTAGAGAAGCTAGTAGAGTTAGAGAACAGGGCTTAGAAGTTGCCAGCTTCATGGGTATACACCCAGCCGAAATAGACGAGTACTATAAGCGTGGAGTTAAAGGCGAGAAACTATACTCTCTTCTAAGTGGTGTTTTAAAGCTAATAGAAGAGAACCTTAAGGGCGGCGTAATTGACGGTATAGGTGAAGTTGGTCGACAACACTACACGACAAGCCCGGAAAGATTTGTTCTCTCGGAGATCATTATGCGCGAAGCCCTAGTCCTCGCGAAGAGCCTGGGGGCACCAGTGCAATTACACTTAGAACAGGGAGGCTTTGCAACAGCGCTTTCTATTAGATCTCTAGTTGACACCCTAGGTTTAAACGCAAAACACATTATTTTACACCACGCAAGTAGTGACACGGCCTTATGGGCTAGTAATTACGGCTTGCCATTCACAGCCCCTGTGAAACGCCTTGACGAGGAGTATTTAAAAGGCATTAGAGTAGAGTACTGCATGTTAGAGTCGGACTTTCTAGATGACCCTAGAAGACCAGGGGTTTCGGCTTATCCATGGGACATACCAGTCCTAGTTAGAGAGCTTATTACGAGAGGCGCCATTAACGAGGAAATAGCGTACAAAGTACTCGTCGACAACGTAGTTAAGTACATGAATATAAAGCCACCGTAGGGACTAGTGCGATATGAGTTGTGAGATCTGTGGTCTTAATCCAGCCGAGTACAAGTGTAGAGTCTGTGGTAGGAGAGTGTGTAGAGAAGACTACATTGCTGAGAGGGGAGTTTGCACAGTCTGCGAGGCAACACTATGCGAGGTGTGTAAGAGGGGTCTTTCTCTAGCAACGTGTATTGTCTGTGGAAGACACTGCTGTGAAGACTGTCTTGTAAAGGTGTCGCAACTGGAATATATGTGTGTGGAGTGCTTTAAGAGAGCTCGTGAAGTAGTGTCGAGGTGAGCAACGCTGAAAGCGGGGAAGCTAGATTGGCTTCTAATGGCTCAGCTACTACAGCACATAGTCTCAGACGACGTTGACTTAATCGTGGGGCCCGCTCAGGGTGAAGACGCCGCAGTTATTAGAGTTAGAGACGGCTTCCTAGTTATCCACAGTGACCCCATAACAGCGGGGGTAAAGCGTATCGGCTACTTAGCTGTACACGTCGCAGCTAATGACATTGCAGTAAGAGGTGTTAAGCCCAAGTGGTTTTTACCCGTAGTGCTACTACCAGAAAACTACACTGCTGAGGACGCTGAGGAGATATTTAGGGATATGGGCAGAGCTCTACGAGAAATAGACGGCGTAGTTGTTGGCGGGCACACTGAGACTACTCCAGGGCTTAGTAGGCCAATAGTGTCTATGACGGCTGCGGGCTACACGACGTCTAGAGTCATACTGACACGTGACGCTAGAGAGGGAGATCTAGTCTACTTTATCGGCAGAGTAGGAGGAGAGGGTGCGGGGGTTATCGCGTGGGATTTTGAACACCTCCTAGTAGAGTTGGGAGTTGACAGGAGTATTATCGAGCGCGCTAAGAGCTTTATTCACGATATCAGTGTCGTGAAGACAGCTCTAGAAATAAGAGACTACGTGAATACTGTGCACGACGCTACAGAAGGCGGTGTTCTACAGGCAGTACGCGAGATAGCCGTTGCCAGCAGTAAGGATATCGTAATTAACCTGGATAACGTGATCTTAGACCCTATTGTTAAAGCCGTAATTACCGCTGTTAAATTAGATCCCCTTAAGCTCCTAAGTAGTGGTTGCTTAGTAGCAACTGTACCGGAGCACTGTAAAAGTCAATTCGAGAGGGCGCTTAGTGATCTAAACAAGCCGTACAGCTTAGTGGGTAGAGTTAAGAGTGGTCGTGGAGATGTGTACCTGCAAGTGAACTCTAACCTAGTAGAGGTTATTAAGAGCGACATTATTGATGAGATATATAAGCTGTGGAAGTAGCTATAGTGGAAGAGAGGGTTAAAATGACGTTGAATATAGCTGAGAC
>Ga0326760_1000134_pt1 | contig 42980 bp, 42 predicted proteins | sample GCREP_S_FD_207668 | JGI IMG/M metagenome (GOLD analysis project Ga0326760, IMG submission 207668) | Hot spring sediment microbial communities from Geyser Creek Basin, Yellowstone National Park, WY, United States - GCR.EP_S | ecosystem: Environmental > Aquatic > Thermal springs > Near-boiling... | reverse complement strand
CGACTGCATTCCTGCTGGACGTGTCGGACAAGGCCGTGCCGGGAACCTACCCGCTGGTAGTCGTCATAACCTGGAACCAGACCGACGTGCTGATACCCGGCGTCCAGTACGTCGAGATACCAATTGAGGTGAGGGGCGTGATAGAGCCGGTGGTTGCAGTTCCCCTGGCGCTGGCCGCGGCCATAGCGGCCGCCGGGGCGGCAATCTACTTGCGCAGGCGCCGTGGAGGCCTACGACGTTAGGTACGCCTGGAGGATAACGCCAATCCTAGGCTCTGCGGCTCTCCTCGTCATGTACGTATCGGGATCCGTAATGCCGAGCCTGCCGAGAATACAGGCCGACTTTAACGTCAGCGCGGCGGACGCGGCGTGGATCATGACCGCCTTCATGGTGGCGGGCGCCGTCGGCGCGTCTGTCTTCGGCGCTCTCGGCGACATCTACGGCAAGAAGAGGATGCTGCTCGTAGCGCTGGTTGTATACGCGCTCGCCACGACGGCCGCGGGATTTGCCCCCAACTTCGGGACGTTCGTCGCGTTGAGGGCCCTGCAGGGGCTCGGGGTCGCAATGTTCCCTCTCGCGTTTTCAATAATACGGGAGGAGTTCCCGCCGGAGATGGCCCCCCTCGCCCAGGGGGTCGTGAGCGCCATGTTCGGCGTCGGCATGATGGTAGCGCTGCAAGCAGGCGCTTACCTGTCGCAGAACTACGGGTGGAGGTCTGTGTTTTACACAGCGGCGCCGCTGGCGGCGCTGTGCACCGTGCTGATATGGCTCTGCGTCAGGGAGAGCAGGTACAGGGCATACCGCAGAGTCGACTACATCGGCGTTGGCCTCCTGTCGGCTGCCGTGGTGCCGCTCTTGATAGCGCTGACCAAGGGGCCCGACTGGGGCTGGGCGTCGCCAAAGACAGCGTCTCTCTTCGCGCTCTCGGCCGTGGCGGCGCTCGTCCTCGCGCTCCACGAGGCAACGACGAAAGAGCCGCTCATACCCAGAGAGCTGCTCGCGAGAAACGTCAGCGTGGCAAACGCGGCGATAGCCGTGGCGGGTCTCGGCATGATGCTAGGCGCCCAGCAGAGCGTGATATACCTGTTCGAGATGCCCGTCCCCTACGGCTACGGGCTGACGATCTTACAGACCGGAATGCTCATGTTGTTCCCGTCGGTAGTGTCTGCCGCGGCCTCCATGGTGGCCGGCAGGGCGATAGTCTTCGTGGGGACGAAGGTCATGTCGGTAATCGGCGTGGTGCTGGCAATTGCCGGCCTCCAGCTGACCGCAAGGTACCTCTACAGCGGGGTCTGGACGGTGCTGTCGTGCATAACCGTCGCGTACGTCGGCATCATGCTGCTCTTCGTCTCGCTGATCAACCTCCTCACGTTCTCCGCGCCTCGCGAGCTCCTGGGAGCCGCGACGTCGCTGAACACAGTCTTCCGCATTATCGGCTTCGCCGTGGGGTCGGCAATTGCGGGGACTGTGCTCACGCAGTACAAGACATACCTCTACTTCGAGACGCCGATGGGCCCGATTTACTACTCACTCCCGTCAAAAGACGCATATGTAGTTAACATGAACGCGAGCACCGCAGCGTTTATCGCAATGCTGCTGCCCGTGCTCGCCGCCCGGGAGGTCATAGGGGCGCGGTTCTGGCGCCAAAGAGCTTCCGCAGAACAGACTCCGCGACGCTAAGTATCGCCTCCTCCGAGCGCGGGGCTGAGACGAGCTGTTTGATTATCTCGACGGCAGCCTTGTACAGCAGGTTCAGGGTCTCGGCGTTTGTCATGCCGAGCTTATTCACCTCGAGAGGCCTCCTCCTCATCTCATCGTAGTCGAGGCCCAGGTACTCCGCAAGAACCCTCCGAATCGAGGGGGCCCTCGCCGTGTCGTAGGCCAGTATCGTCGCGGCGTACTGCGCCAGCCTCTCGGGGTCCTCCGGCGGGCTGCCGAAGACGTGAAGCCCGAGGTTTATCTGCGTGCCCTTCACCATGTCGATGTAACGGTGGACCTCCTCCACGACCTTCTCGGGGTCTCCGCCTTCGGGTATCCTGACGTGATTATCCTTCGCTTTCTTTACGATTTCCTCATACACAATCTTTGCCTTCTCAAACTCGCCCAGGGCCTTGTACTTGGCGTAGTCGTTGACAAGCCTCTCGAGCTCCTCGAGGCCCTCTGCCAGCGCCATCGGCGGGTACATGTGGTCCACTAGCACCGCGTAGGACCTCCTCTTCGCCATCACCCCCTCCATCGGGTTCGAGACGACGTAGACGTACAGGTGCGGGACGTCGTCAATCGAGATCTCCGGCCAGTCCCACGGCGCGAGCCCGACCCCCTTGCCCGGCCTGAACTCAAGGTACCCGTGGGTGCCGAAGTGTATTACCACGTCCGCGCCGAACACTCTCGTTATCCACCTGTAGACGGCGAGCCACTGGTGGGGCGGCGTAATGTTGGGATCGTGCAGTATCCTGCAGATCCTGCCGTCGCAGCCGGGGCCCGCGCAGCCGAACTTAGGCTGGGGCGTGATGAAGACGTTGCCGAATAGAAGGCCGGGCACGACGAACTTCCCCTCGTACACCATGCCGGCGAACTCTTTCGGCGCGCGGCCCTCAAGGACGTCGCGCGGGTGGCCCCAGTCTCTCTCGAGCCTCCTGCGGGCCTCCTCGGGGAGCTCCTCGAACCACTTGATGTACGTGTCGTAATCCACGAAGGCGGCGGCGCCGCCGCTCATCACTATGTCCTCAACGCTCGCGAAGCGGAAGTCGCTGTAGGCCTTTCTCGCTAGGAACATCTTGATGAGCTCCTGCCCCGTCTTCAGCAGGGCATCCCTCGGGCCGACGTCGTAGCCGAGCTCGGCGAGCCTGTGGAGCAGCCTGGCGATGGACTCCGGCACGTCCAGGCCGAGGCCGACGCCTATGTTCGCCTGCAGGTTCTTGCACGGCGGGTTTATCAGGACGATTGCAATCTTTCTCTGCGACGGGGGCTTCCTCGCCATCTTGATCCACCTCTTCACCCTCCTGGCCAGGTACCTGGCGTGCTCCAGGAACGGCTCGTACCTCTTGGTGCCGTCCGGCGCGGGCCTGGCGCCCGCGTAAAAGACGGGCTCTATCAGGCCGTCCACCTCGGGCATTATCACGCTGTAAACTTGCGTCAGATAGTCAACGCCCTGCGGGTCCTTAGCCCACTCGTCGACGGACCTATAGAAGCACGTTATTGGCGTTATCACCGGGACGTTCAGCCTCTTTAGCAGCGCGATGCCGGTCTCGGCGACCTTGAACCTGTCAGCCCTCCTGTGCCACTTGCCCCTGTCCAGCAGGAAGAAGAAGAGGAGGTTTATCACGGCGTTGACTACTCTCTCGCCCCTGTAGAAGAAGAACTCTCTGATGGCGTCCTCCGCCGAGGGCGCGCCGACACTCTCGTCGCGGAAGCCGTACGTGAACACAGGCACGACGGCCAGGTTCTCGGCCTCGAGCGCCTCTATCAGGGCGTTCACGTGGGCCAGGTTGCCGTAGAGCCAGTACGTCCTGTAGAACAGCACGCCGACGACTCCCTCCCTGCTCTGTATGTCGTAAACCCTGAGGTACTCCTCCAGCGACGTGAACGTGCCGAGCCTCGGGTGGTAGACGCCCATCCACGGGACCTCCCTCAGCGGCGGGACGTCCACGTTCATGCCGAGGGCTCTTGCCAGGAGCCTGACCAGCGCCCTGAAGTTGTCCTCGCCGCCTGTTATAAAGTAGCGCCGGGCCTCGAGCACGAGCTGCGGCGGCGCGTTTACGAGGTCGAAGAAGTAGTCCGTGGCAGATATCACCACCGCGCCGCGCTCCCTCGCCGCCTTTATTGCCTCGACGACGTCGTCGGAGAGCTGGTGCGAGTAGATGAAAATGGCGTCTGCCGACGCGATGAACTGCCTGTACCGCGGCGCGGTCACGTCGGTTGCCGCAACGCACTCAAGACCCAGCGTCTTACACTCCTCGCCCGCGGCTTTCTCCACAAGCGGGAGGGCAGCCCCGCCGTACCCGATTATGAATGCCAGCCTCTTCATTTCCTCACCCTGGCGAGGGCCTCCTCCACCCTCTTAACGGCCTCGCCCCACTGGGGGACGTCGGCGTGGGTGTACACGTCTATTGAGCCTCCCTGCACCTCGCCTGTCACGTCGGCCTCGAGCACCGCCTCGATCTCGCTGTAGATCTCGTTGAGCCTCTCAAGAGTCTCCGCGTCTGCCCTCCACAGCCCCCTCTGCGCCGCCTCTATGAACCGCCTGACTATCTCCTCCAGCGCGTAGATGTTGTTCTCCATGAACCACTTGCGCATCCTCTCGTCAAGCACGTACGTTCTCACGAGCTCGTCGTACACCCACTTGTCGACGAGCTTCGTCGTGGCGGACCAGCCGTAAAGGTGCAGTATCTTCCTCTGGATCTCGTTGGCCCCTCTATAGCCGTGCTTCATCATTTCAGAGATCCAGACGGGGTTCAGGAGCTTGGCCCTGACCACTCTCTCTATCTCCTCCCTCATTCCCCGCACTTCAATGTTCGAGAGGTCCCTGGTGTCGACGGTCACTATTTCTATGTCGCTCCTGCCCGTCAGCGCCTTGACGGCGTTGTAAAAGCCGCCATGGAAGGCGAAATAACAACAACAGCCAAATATGTCGTGCTCGTCGCTTATGTGGTTCCTGTTTATTACATCGACCTTGGAGAGCTGTGCCACGAACGCCTCGACGTTCATCTCTCCATACATTGCGCGCGTGTAGGCGTAGCTGCCCCACTGGAGCCACACCTTCATGAGGTCCTCGTCTGTCCTCCACGCCGAGGCCTCCACGGCGTAGTTGACGCCCGCGCCGTAGGCCCCCGGCGGCTCTCCGTACACCCTGGCCCTGGCCCTCTCCTCTGGCTTGTCAACGCCGGCGGCCTTTAGCTTCTCAAGCGTCTCCAAGTAGTGCTTCTTGACGAAGTTCATATCCAGAGGCTCGTCAAGCGCTATTACCTTTGACACCGCCTCGTCTATGAGGTAGGCGTAATTCGGCAGGGTGTCCCTGACAATCCCGCTTATTCTGGCCACAGCGTCAATTCTGGGTCTGCCCAGCTTCTCCAGCGGCACTACCTCAACGCCCCTAACGCTGCCGTCCTCGGCCCAGACTGGCTGGACGCCCATCAGCCACAGGATTTGCGACAGCTGCTCCCCATCTGCCTTGTAGGCGTCAATGGACCACAGGACCTCGCCGACGCTCTCGGGGTACCTCCCGTATCTCTCCCTGTAGTACCTTACGAGCCTCTCCGCCGACTCCACGCCGACTTTCCACGCGGCGGGAGTCGGGATCTGCGTCGGGTCGACCGCAAAGAAGTTCCTGCCAGTGGGCAGCACCTCAACCTTGCCCCGCGTCAGCGCGCCCGAGGGCCCCGGCTCCACGTAGCCTCCCTCGAGCCCCGCGAGGAGCCCGGCGGTCTCAGCTGGCCCGCTCGCCCTGATCCTGTCGACGATCTCGAGGGCGAGCTTAAGCGTCTCGACAAGCCTTCCCGCCTTCTCCGTCTTGATTGCGAGCATTGCGTGTGAAAGTTCCCGATTATTTAACATTTCCTCCCTCATACACTTTAATTCGCGCGCAGACTTCATACGGTGCAGCTCACGCGCAACACAGCAGCACCAGAAATGCCGGGTATGGAGCTCGCGAAAGCGCTTGCTGTCTCGGCGCCTGCAGTCCTCTTCGGGTTCGTGCTCGCGGAGCTGCTGACCGCTTACAGGAGGGCATCCTACAGGCTAGCGCTCGCCGTGAGGCCGCTGGTGAGCTTCGCGCACCTAAAGCCGCATGCCGCCCTCTCCTTCGCGCTTGCCTTCATCTCGCCGACGGCTGCCTACACGATGCTAAGGGACTTGAGAGACAGGGGGGAGATAGGCACGGGGGAGATGTACATAGCCATCATGCTGAACTCCTTCCCGGCTATTCTAATGCACTGGCCCTACCTGCTGCCGCCACTCCTCGGGCTCCTCGGCGCCGCCGGCCTGACCTACTTTCTCATTCTCGTGGGCGCGGGGCTCGCCAAGACAGCGTTCTTCGCCTTGCTGGGGAGGCTGCTGCTGCCCCCGCCCTCGCGCGCCCTCATGGCGGTGGCCGCCGGCGGGGAGTCGCCGCCGCTCTCGCGGGCTCTAACGGAGGCGCTGAGAAAGTCGTGGAGAAGAGCGCTGAGAGTGATTGCGAACATCGCGGCCACGATGGCAGCGGTCGAGCTCCTCGCGAGGCTGGGGGCGTTCTCGGCTCTCGCCGGGGCACTGGGAGGCATCGTGCCGCTGAGGCCAGAGGCCCTCGCCGTAATCGCCGCGCACATGGTAAACCCGATATCGGCGTATGCGACCGCCGCGGGTCTCTGCGCCGCAGGCGCGATGGGAGACAGAGAGGTCGTCGCCGCCCTCGTCCTCGGCAATGTCCTCTCCGCCGTGCCGCTGAGCCTAAGAGTTCTCCTACCTTACTTTGTGGGCATTTTCGGGGTGCGCGACGGAGTGAAAATATTATTGATACAACAAGGCGCACACGTGGCGTTCACGCTACTGGCGGCCCTCCCGCTACTGCTCTGACCTGCCCGGGGGCGGGGTTTGCCTATTGTAACGGCTTCCTGGCAACAACTATCGTCGAGGGCCACGCGCCGCCCACGACCGCCACGTCCTCGACGACAAACCCGGCCTCTCTGAGCCGCGACATTAGCTCCCCCACGCTGAAGAGCGAGAATCCCCTGCGGGCCATGGCTATCTGGAGCTCGAAGAGGGAGGCCCTCAGCCCCTGCGACTTGTGCGCGTGATTCGATATGAAGAGGCCCCCGCCGTTCAGCGCCGCGTGCACTTTCCTCAAGATTTCCGCGAGCCGCTCCCGGTAGCCGTAAAGGGAGTGCGAGGCGAGAACGACGTCGTAGCCGCTGCCTATGTCGTCTCTCGTGAAGTCGGCGGGCACGAAGTGCACCCTGTCGATCACGTCCCCGCCGTATCTGCTCACAATTTCCCTGGCCACCTCTAAAACCTCGGGGAGGTCGAGGACGTAGGCGTGCAGCTGGGGGAACAGCTTGACCAAGGCGACGGAGTAAAGCCCGTGGCCGCCCCCGAGGTCGAGGAGCCTCCTGGCCCTCTTGAGGTCCTCAATTTCCCTCAGCACCTCCACCACCCCGTGCAGGCCGCCTGCCAGCGCGCTCTCGGCCACGGCCAGCGTGAAGAGCCGCGGGTCGCGCCCGCCCGCCCCGACGGGCTTCCCGCGCAGCGCGTCGAGAAGGCGGGGCCACCTGTCCCTCAGGGACGACCTCATCAGGCGCAGGAGGTTCTTCATGCAGTAGGGCGAGCCCTCCGTGAGGTAGGCACTTGCAAGCGCTGAGTTTTCGTAGGCGCCGCCGCGTTTCTTGAGGAGGCCCAGCGCGGCTAGCGCGTCGCACACCGTCTCCGTCAGGGCGGGGTCCGTGCCCAGCTCCCCGGCCAGCTCCCCCGCAGTCTTGGGAGTCTTTAGCCTCTCGAAGAGGTCAAGCTCTAGCGCAGCGTCGAGCACGTAAAAGGCCTGCGCGTGCAGCACAATCCTGTAAATCTCGTCCGGAGGAGGCTCGGGAGGCTTGAGCAACGCCTCGGAGCCCATGGGGTGTAATAATTCTACAAGATTTAAGTATTACGCGAAAAGCGGAATTTAAGTATTGCATGAAAAAACGGAGCTACCCCGCCGGCCGGCCCAGCTCAAGTGCGAGCAGCCGGTACTCGCCAATTATGTTCGCCGGCGCCGTCTCGCTGGGAGCTGCGTTGATAAGCCCCGTCAATACATACACGCGATTGCCCGACATCGCCACGTCGAGAGGCACCCCGTATTTAACAGTCAGAAATCTACCCACTTGAGCCAGTCTACAGACGTCCCAGACATACACCCCCATCATTGAGACGTCGCTTGTCACCCAATCATTCCCCACGCCGACGGCCAGCATGCAGCCGGATATCGCAAACGGCACGACCTTGCCGTATGCGGGCTTGCCGAGGAACTTGTCGACGTAGAGGAGCGTCCCGTTCAGGTCAAACACGAAGAGTTTCGTTTGGTTTGGATGTTGCGTTACTGGCTTGCGCTCGACTCCAGGCGCCCAGTAGGTGGTATAGGTAGCGGACGTGTAGGCGATCACTCTATCGTTCACAATGCCCGCGAGGCCGCCAAACGTGTATATGTACGACTGTATGACCTTTGTCTCTCCACCCTTTTGCGGTATGAGCAGTACCTGCGCCGGCAGGACGTCGGAGATAGACGCGGCCCAGAGCACGACGGCCCCCCTCTCGGCAATAGAGCGCAGGTTGTCAAGCACGTAAACCCTGCCATCGCCAGTCGCAAAGGCGAGGTACTTCCCGTCGGGAGTGAAGGCCGGCGCCGTCCAGATTGAGGTATAGTTGAAGTACGGCACGTAGGGAGGCACGTCAAATACGTACAGCAGCTCGCCGCTAGTCGCGTTTAGCACGAACAGCATTCCGCTGTGCCACTTGTATGGGTCGCTGCGCGACACGTACCACCACGTCGAGAGGGCGAGGTACCTCCTCCCCGCGTCCGAGGCGAGGTTGGGTATCATAGTCTCGGCCGGCTCCTCCCTGGGCCAGACCCACCTCACGCGCCATGTCTTCGTGTCTATTGCGAGTACTCTAGACCACTGAGTCCCGGCGTACCTCACCGCGACGTATGACGTCAAGTTCGGAAACCTCCTCCTCAGCTCGGGGTACAGCTTGAAGAGGTCCATCGCGACCTTGAAGTAGACAGGCGACTGGGTCTCGGGGTCTATGTGAGGCTCGCCCACCGTGACGTAGAGAATGTCGCCGCGGAACAGCAAGAATGTCGGCCGGATGCCGTACCACGGCTGCTTCAGTATTGCGGACTCAGTGGCGTTCGAGGGGCCTTTAAGGTAGGAGGAGAAGTTAAAGTGCGCGGCCTCGCGCCATGTCGACGTGTCGTAGACTATCAGCTCTCCCTCCCTGGACGCAATGCCGACCGCGAGGTACCTGCCGTCGGGCGAGAACTCGAGAACGTAGTACGGCACGCGCCCGGCGCCGTATGTAAACCTGGCGACCTCCCTCCCGTCTCTGTCAAGCACAACCACTTCCCCCCTCTGCGTGCCGACGGCGACATACCTGCCGTCGGGCGAGACTTGGACAATGCCCTTGCTGAAAGTCCACCAGGTCCACGCCCTCTCATACATCCCATGTTCCACCAGCCAGCCTCTCTCAATCAGCGGCGGCGACTGCCACGCGAGCGAGATTCCCGGCGCGGCCGGCGCCGCTGGGAGCGAGACGGTGGCGTTGGGCTTGGGCGCCGGGGCCTTCGGCAGCGCCAGCAGCGCCGCGATCGCCGCGATTATAACGGCGGCTATCACGCCTGCTACTATGCCCGCCCTCCTCACGCCTATGCGCACGTTGTTGTATTAAAGCATTGTTCCACTCTGTATGGGAAACGTGGTCGGAATCAAACATAATTGATTGTGTACCAGTAAAGCTCGCGCAGCTGTGGTATGTACAGCACGTCGATGATGTACAGCAGCGCGAGGAGCTTCAGCAGCCCGACAGTCCCGGCGACTGCCAGCGAGGCGGCGATAGCCGCGATGTCGAGGGCCCCTAGCCTCGCGCCTGACGAGATCCTGACCCCGGGGCTGAACCCGCGCGTTATCAGCGCGAGCGTGACCACGTAGCTCCTCCTCAGAACCTGCACTGCCAGGGGCACGATCAGTCTGAGCGTGCTCGCGCCGAGTATTCTGTAGCCGGCCGTCCTGTACGCTATCATCGCAGCCCTTGCGTCCTGCGCGAACACGTCGAAGAACCTGGCCGCGACAGTGGCGCCGACCGACAGGGTCGCGCCCCTCAGCAGGCGCCTGAGCTCTGCCATCATTTCTCTCTCCGTCGACGTCCACACCACTGCAAGGCCGACGAGCGCTACCGAGACTATCCTGAGGCTCTGCTTCAGGCCGTACAGCATTCCCTGGTAGGTTAGGTAGACGCCGCCCGTCAGCCAGCCGAGGACGGGCGCCTCAGGCGGAATTATCGTGAGGATGACCGTCCTGGGCCATCCCGTGTAGAATAGCCCCTGTAAGACGACCACGGACCACACCGACGGGACCACCACGAGCGCCGTGAGCTTCAGCCTGTCGCCTGAGGGCCTCGCCGCGGCCCATATCGCGGCCGCCGCTGCCGCCAGCGCGATTAAGTTGGGAAGGTAGTCGAGCGCTATTGCGAGCACGTTGAATGCTGCCAGCAGCGCGAGCTTTGCCGTGAAGCTCAGCCGCATAGCTCCCTCTCCCTGACCGGCGGCATGCCCCGCCTCTTACAGATCTCTAAGTGCGGCGGCGCGACCAGGTTGCCGGCCTCGAGGAGCCCCTCGTCGGTCAGCACGTCGCCGACAGGCCTCGGCTCCGTTATGCGGCCTCCCGCGATAACGGACGCGCGGTCCGCTAAGTCGAGCGCGAAGTAGACGTCGTGAGTTGCGATAATTGCGACGTTTCCCTCTCTCACGAACTCTCGGAGCGCCCTGCCCAGAGCCTCGATGCTCTCCTCGTCCTGCCCCGAGGTCACCTCGTCGAGCAAGAGGACTCTCGGCCGCGAGGACAGCGCAGCGGCCAGCGCCACCCTGAACCTCTGGCCCCTGGAGAGCGCGTGGGGGTTCCTGCCCATCAGCTGTCTCACGCCCAGCGCGTCGGCCACCTTGAGGGCGAGCTCTCTGGCCTCGGCCCTCGACCTGGCCCACGCCCTCGTCCTGCTGAGGAGCTCCTTCTCCACGGTCTCGTGCATTAGCGTGAGGTCGGGGTTCTGGGGCACGTACGCCGCCCTCCCCGCGACGCGCACGAGACCTCTCCTTGGCTTGAGCACCCCGGCGAGTATGTGCAAGAATGTCGACTTCCCGCTGCCGTTCCTGCCGAACAGCACGTACACCGCCCTTGACTTGGCCGCGTAGTCGGCTTCCGCGAACACAACCCTCCTCCCGTAAGAGAAGTGCAGCCCCCTCACCTCCACCACGGCCTCGCCCGCCTCGCCAGCGCTGCCGCGCGGCCTGTAGAGCTCCAAGGCCCGCTCTACAGGCGCGGGGTCGAGGGGGTCAGCCGCGGGGACTCCTAGCCTCAGCGAGCACTTCAGGCTCAGCGGGAGCCTCAGCCCGAGCCGCGAGAGAAGCCAAGCTTTTGCAGACACGTCCTCGGGCCTCATTATGTCGACAATCCTGCCGCCGTCGAGCAAAATTATCATGTCTATGTGTCTGGAGATCTGCAAGACCTCCTTGAGCCTGTGCTCTATGAGCAGCACCGTCTTGTCCCTCTTCAGCTTGACCACGGCGCCGAGAAGCTCTCTCGCGCTCCTGGGGTCCAGGTGGGCGAGCGGCTCGTCGAGGACGTAGAGCGGGAAGTCAAGGAGGTGCGTGACGCCGAGGAGGACCTTCTGCAGCTGCCCGCCGGAGAGCTCCGACGTCCTCGCGCCCAGCAACTCCTCAATGCCTACGAGCTTTGCCGCCTCGAGCACGTCGAGGCGCGAGCCAGAGAGCTCCTTAGCAAGCAAGAACTCGTCGATAACATACGTCGAGAACACCTGGTCGTAGGGCGACTGGTGCAGGTAGGCCGCCCGGGGCGGCGCCCTGACCTCTCCCGCCACCTCTGCCTTTTCCACCCTCGGTATCACCCCGGCGATCACCTTGCCGAGCGTGGACTTCCCCGAGCCCGACCTCCCGGCAATTAGGAAGAGGCCAGGGCCCCCGATCTCGAGCCGGTCAACCTCAAGCCCCACAACGCCTCCCGGGTAGACCACCCTGACCTTCCTGAGGGCCACCTCACTCATGGAGCGCCCCCCTCACGACCCTCGCGTACTGCCTCCCGAGCAGGGCCCCGAGCGCCGAGTAGACAGATGTCCCGATCACGTAGCTCAGGAGGTACCAGCCGGCGTAGTACAGCCTGTACAGGGCCATGTACATGACCATGTCGACATATCTGTCAAAGGCCCCTCCGAGCACCAGAGGGACGGCGACCCGCGCGAAGGTCGGCCTCCCCCGGGTGGCGCCGGATAGGTACAGCGCGCCCTCGTAAAAGAGCGCCGACGTGGCCAGCCAGAGCGCGGATATCACGCTGGCCCTGCCGAAGTAAAGCACGCTTAGCAGCCAGCGGAAGAAGAATATTGCCGTCAACACGCCGGGCTTCGGCCTGAGCGTGACGGCAATTGCGAGCAGGGCGAACTCGACGGTGTCGAAGAGAATGCCGTACACGAGCCAGTCGAACGGGCCGAGAAACGCTCCGATGCCGCGCGCCACACTGCCAGGTATGTATACGGTCACGAAGAGCAACGGGGCCATGAGCGCCGCGAAGGCCAGGTCGCCGAGCGTGGCCCTCCTGGCGAAGCGGAACAGGAGGTAGACCATCGCGGGAATTGCAACAAAGGCGGAGAACGCTGCCAGCGCCACTGCCTCTCCCCGCGTCGATATCACGGTGATGTAGAACGTTGTGTTGTAGACGGGCCTCGAGCCGCCTTGCGGTATCAGGAGGAGGGTCACTCTGTACCTGCCGGCCGCCTGCTCGGCGTGTCCGGGGTAAAACAGCGGCACGACTTGATAGCCCTCGATGTCCGGCACGACGGCAGTCCCGTGCTGCTGCGGCAGCTCGGGGTGTAGGAGCAGCGACTGGGTCGAGATGGGCGCCGGGGAGCCGTCAGGCCTCGCGAACATCAATACTGCCGTGTACTTGAGCCCTGCCGTGCTGTTGACCCTTATGCACACGAGCCCTATCAGGTCAGGATGCCCGCCCGCCCGCGACTCCTGAGTGATGAGCCGGATTAGCTCGGGCACGTAGCTGGGCCTCACGATAAATGTATACGGCTCGTACCTCTGGTCAAAGGAGCAGAATATGTCTGAGGGAGCCACGACCTCGACGCCGACTCTCCACTCGGCTCTCGGAATGAAGAGCTTCCTCGCGACGGCGGCACTGCCGTTGCACTCGACCACCGCGCGCAGCTCGGCGGTACTGCCGCCGAGCCTGACCTCGACGGGAACTGCCCTCGCGTCGTGCCTCAGCCTCAGCACGGCAGTGAACTCCTCCGGCGACACGGTGCAGTTATGACAGACGAGCCTCGCGCGGCAGTGCAGGGCCCCGTCCTGCCGCGACTCCACGGCGACAATGCCGCCCAGCGTCGCGTTGGGCTGCACGTGCACGACATCTCCGGCAGCGCCGTGGGGGACTCTCAGCTGCACCGCGACTGCGCTCGCGCACGCCAGCGGCGCGAGCAGCAGCGTCAGCAGCGCGGCGAGGACTCTTGATGACATACTGCTAAATACGTGAATGTATTAAAGCATTGACGCGCGGTAACGCATACATGTACTAAGGCGGCCTCACAGCTATTAAGCCCGGCGCCGGGCAGCGCGTGGCGGGGAGAGTGAGAATGGGCAGGATCGCGCCGAAGGCCTTCGCTTATATCGGCAGGATTAAGGCGGCTCTCAGTGGCCATCAGGCTGAGAGTGAGGATAAGGGCCGGGGGGAGGTCGGTGGAGGAAGTGGCGCTGCTCAACAGCGGCCTCGAGGCGCCGACCCCGCAGCTGCTTCCCGATTAGCACTGCCAGGGCGCTCGGCCTGTGGCCGCCCTCCGACGAGTCGAGAGAACTAGTTGTAGAGACGGCAGGAGGCCCCCTCAGGGTCTGGTTCTACCCGCGCGCGGCACTCGTCAAGGTGATTGCCGGCGACGCAGAGTCTAAGGAGGTCTTGACAGACCTTCTCGTGTCGTCGCTGGCCGACGAGCCCCTAATAAGCGACATGCTGGCCGAGGAGCTGGAGATAGCCGTGGAGTCGTTCGGGAGGGGGCTGTGGAGATTCAGGGGAGAGCCGCCGGGCAGGCTGAGGCCGTCTGAGAGGCGCGCCAGGTGACGGCCGCCGGCTAGACTCTCTCGACAGAATGGGCGTACTGCGCGAGCACGCCTATGTACGACACTCCCGGGTAGAGCGAGCCGGGACTTGCGTCGTACACGACGAGCTTGGCAAGCTTCGAGAGCCCCGCCGCGAGCTCTGCCACCTCCTCCCTTATGTTATCGCGCAGCGGGACGTTGGCCTTGCCGTCGGTGATTAGGTAGACCCAGTAGTCGCCCCTCAGCTTGAGCTTGAGCCTCGATATGAAGTCTATTGCGAACTTTAGCGCGGCGGAGAGGGGGGTCGAGCCGCCGTGCGGGAGCCTCGAGAGCTCCTCCACTATCCTCTCGTAGTGGCGCGTCGGCGGGTGGAAGTAGTCAATGCCGTCCCCCCGGAACGCCGCGAGCGCGATGTAGCTCCGCTTCACGTACGCCTCCTCGGCCAGCCTGTACACGAGGCCCTTGGCCACGCCTATCCTCCTGGCGAATCCCATGCTGCCGCTCGTGTCCAGCAGTATTAACATCACGCGCGGCGCCCTCGCCCTCCTGACCCGCACCATCAGGTCGTCGTCGGCTATCTCCAGCGGCCCTCCGGGCCTCTTCAGCGCTGCGTGCGTGATCGTCGCGGCTATGTCCACGTCGTCGCCGGTGCCGGGAACGGCCATGTACGGAATCCCGACGTGCCCCCCAACAACCCTCCTCCACGAGTGCCTCGACCTCAGCCCCCGCGGCATCTCAGGCGTCTTGCTCCTCTCGAGCCCGAGCGCGCGCTCGACGTCGAGAATCTGGCCCACGCCCGAGTCGTGCTTGTGCGGGCTGGCCAGCGGGGGGTCGCCCCTCCCCTGCCCCCTCCTCCTCTCCGGCGCCTCCCTCTGCTCGCCCTCCCCGCGCTCCCTACCGCTCAGGCCCTCCCCCCTCCTGTGCCCCCTCCATATCATCGACAGCACGTTAAGGGGAGGAGGGGGCGGAGGGGGCGGCCTCTCTAGCGGCCTGCTCTTTATCCTATGCTTCAGCGCCAGCTCCATTGCCTTCTTGAGGTCCTCAGCCGTCACGCGGGTCCTGCCGTCGAGGGACGCTATAGCTCTCGCCGCCCTGGCCGTAATGATCTCGGCCCTGCTAGTCCTCACGTTCATCTTGACGACGGTCTCGGCGAGGAATCTCAGCATGTCGTCGGGGATTACGACCTTGCCGACGAGCTCCCTGGCCCTCACTATTCTCTCTCTGATCTCCTCTACCTTCGGCCTCCACTTCTCGTAGAACGCGAAGGGATCCGCCTCGTACTCCTCAACCCGCCTGACGATCTCCGCCCTTATCTCGGGGTCCTTCGGCGCCTCGATGTCGACCACGAGGCCGAATCTGTCGAGGAGCTGCGGCCTGAGCTCTCCCTCCTCCGGGTTCATCGAGCCGACGAGAATGAAGCGGGCGGGGTGCTTGATCGATACGCCCTCCCTCTCTATTATGTTCCAGCCGTAGGCGGCGGCGTCGAGCAGCACGTCAATTACGTAGTCGTCGAGGAGGTTCACCTCGTCGATGTACAGTATGTTGCGGTTGGCCTCTGCAAGCAGCCCGGGCTGCAGCGCCCGGATTCCCTCCTTAAGAGCCCGCTTTATGTCCAGGGTGCCCACCAGCCTGTCGACAGTGATTGAGAGCGGGAGGTCGACCACTCTCATTTTTCTCTTTGCCCGCGAGAGCGGCTCGCCCCGCGACCACCTCTCGTAGCACGCGTCGCACATGAGCCGCGGGTCGTCCGGGTGGCAGTTGAACGGGCATCCCGCCACGACCTCCTCCTCCGGCAGCACGTCGGCGAATGACCTGACAAGCGTCGTCTTCCCGGTTCCCTTGTCGCCGCGGAGCAGCACGCCGCCCACAGAGGGGTTAACCGCGGCGACCATCAGCGCGAGCTTCGCGTCCTCCATGCCCACAATTGCCGGGAACGGGTATACCGGGCGGACGCGCCGCTGTATTAACATGCCCAGAAATATAACCCAGTATTTATGCATTGTTGAGGCATAATGCGCGCTCGCTGCAGCCCCGTCTCGACAGGCGCGGCGAGCCGCGGGGCGCGCCGCGCGATTGGGCGGCACCTCCAATTTAATCTCGGGGAATTGCGAACGTGTTTGCCGTCTATTACAGGCCGGACTTGAAAGGCGCTGCCGAGGAGCTTAAGAGAAGACTCGGCGCGGTCGACTTGAGCTGCGACGAAGAATTCTCTCACGTCTTCATTCTGGGCGGGGACGGAACGCTGCTCTATGCAATCAGAGAGTTTCCGTGCGTGCTCGACGCGGTTGTCGTGCACCTCGGGATGGGCAGCGTGAACTTCTACAGGAGCGCGAGCCCCGGGACGCCGCTGGACGAGATTGTGGGCTCCATTGCGAGCGGGAACTACAGGGTTGTAGAGCTCCCGACTCTGGCGTGCGGCGAGTGCACGGCCCTCAACGAGGTCTTGATACACCGGACTGAGCCAGGCAGGCCGCTGAGATTCAGGCTTGTTACAGACGAGGGAGAGCTCGCCGGGAGGGCAGACGGCGTGATCGTCTCGACGCCTCAAGGGGCTCTCGGCTACGCGGTATCGGCCCTCGGGCCCGCCGTTGACTACCGCGCGGACGTCATTGTCGTTTCGTTCGCCGCGCCGTTCACGCTATACTTGAGGCCTCTCGTTCTGGCGTCAGACAGCGTTGTCGTAGAGACAGCGGATAGCTCTGTGCTGGTCTGCGACGGTAGAGTGGCGGGCAGCGGCACGAGATTCGAGGTGCGGCGCGGCAGCAGAAGGCTGAGGCTCGCCGTTGTGGGCAGATTGAGGTATCTCGACAGGGTCCTCGAGAGGCTGAAGAGCCTGTGACCGTGCCGCTAGCGCGTGCCTTACGCGGAGCTGCCGGCGGCAGGAGAGAGCTCCCTCGTCTCGTCGTAGCCGCAGTTCTTGCAGTAGAGCCTCTCGACGACGGCGTGCCTCCCGGGCTGGAGCCTGACGGACCGCTCCACTACTCTCAGCCTTGAGAAGCAGCGCGGGCACGTGTACTCGCCCGGCCTGTAGGCCCCCGCCGCCGAGAGCACCCGCCTCACCTCGTACAGCGACATTCCAAACGCCCTGGCCACCTCCCTGAGGGAGGCCCCCGACAGGTACATCTCCGCCGCCCTCCTCGCGACGCCCTCGCCGACTCTCTCCGCGACGTTCCACAGCTTGCCGGCCGCCCGCGCCCTCTCCAGCGCGGCCTTAGTCCTCTGGCGCGTGAACTCTCTCTCCATTGTCGCCACGAAGGCGAGAACGGCCCTCAGGAACTGCCGGTACACGCCGTCGAGACTCTGCAGGGCCTGCTCTCTCTCCGAGGCGGAGATCACGACGAGCCCGAGCCTCCCCTCCACGAGATCCAGGAGCGTGAACAGCTCCTGAAACGAGCGCACGAGCCTTGAGATCTCGTACACCAGGAGGGCCCTGGGCCTCGGCTCGAGCCTGCCCGCCTCTGCCAGCAGCTGCCTGAACGCGGGCCTCTCCCAAGGCTCGGTGGCGCCGGAGACGCCAGCGTCAATGTAGTGCCTCACGATCTGCATGCCCCTCTCGGCCGCCCACCTCTCGAGGAAGGCACGCTGGTTCTCGGGATCCTGCCCCTCCGTCGAGACGCGGATGTAGGTCACTGCCGGTATTAGGCTAGCCGCCACCCTCCCCGCCCCTCCCCGCCTCCTTGGCCTCCCCAGCCTTCTGCGAGACCCCGGCCTCTGCCCTCTCCTCAGCTCTCTTTCTCCGCGGCGTGCGCCGCGGCACAGTCACCTCCTGCGGCGGCCTCGCCGGCGATATCACGTAGCCCAGGGGCCACCCGTAGACTCTGTCGCGGCCCTCTGTCGACGTTGCGTGGACGTCCACGTGAACGACGCCCCTGAGTATCAGCGGCTCCTCAAGCCAGACGCCAACGCGCTCCGGGTAGTAGGCAATTGGGTGCACGAACCACTCGTGCACCCTGCCGTTATTTACAAAGCGCACAAAGTCCAGGTACTCGTCAGCGTTGTAAAAGCCCCAGAGCACCATAATGCCGGCCGGCGGCAGGTTCACGGTTATCCTGCCGATCTGCAGCGTGTAGCCGAACTTCTCGGCGTCCTTGACGTACACGTGCTTAGGCTGTATTAGCTCCAGCCTGCCCTCCACCTTTCTCGCGAGCTCCCGGGCTGTACTGTAAGCCCTCCTCACGGCCCCGAGACCCATGCTGAGCGGCACGAGCCACATGTCTGCACACCGCGGCAGGTATAAAAAAGGCACAACGCCGAGATTCCCGGCATCAGCGTCAGCTGGCGTCGGGCCGCCTGGAGCGTGAGGGGCGTGGTTGTTAGTATCGGGGGCCTCGACACACTTAAGCGGTTCGTGGCTGCAGTGCGTGCTCAGGTGGTTTGAGCTCGGGCCCGGCGAGCGGGAGGGGGTTGCGAGGAGGCTAGCCGAGACGCTGAGGGGGGAGGAGAGAGTCGCCCTTGCCTTCCTGTTCGGAAGCTTCTTAGAGGGGCCTTCAGGGACGAGGAGCTCGGCCTCTCGACCTTTTCCCGCGCCTTCAAGCGTCGTGCGCTTTACACATCTAGGCGGTCTGCCCTGCCGCCGGGCTCTGGCGGGCGCCCAGTTTAGAGAGCGCCGGCGCGTGTCGGGGCGGGAATGCTTAAAAGGGCGCGGGGAGGCCCGCCGAGAGGGCCCGGAATCTCAAAAGAAGGATTGAAAGGCATAGTTGTGGTTAAAAAGGCGTGCCGCAATTCCAATGAGTGAGCCCGCCGGGAGCCCGTGCAGAGCAGCAGGTGCCCCGCGGAACTGCCAGACCCCGAGAGGCTGCAGGAGACAGCGCGCGTGCCAGCAGCGCGGCAGGCTGCACCGCGGGGCATGTGGTGATATTGCGCGTCGGGGAGCTGACAGTGAAGAGAGGCGCGACGCGCGCGAGGATGGAGAGGCTGCTGCTCAGGGCGGCGAGAGAGGCAGCTAGGGAGTGCGGCGGCGCCGAGTTTGAGAGAGAGCCGGGGAGGGTGTACGCGCGCGGCGACGTCGAGTGCCTGAAGCGCGTGCTGTGCAGGATGTTCGGCGTGACGTCGGTGAGCCCCGCGCGCGAGCTCACGTTCCAGCGGCTCGAGGAGGTGGTCGACGCTGCCGTGAGGCACTGGTCCGGGCTCGTGGCGGGCAGGAAATTCGCCGTGAGGGTGCGCAGAGTGGGCAGGCACGACTTCACCTCGCTCGATGCCGCCAGGGCCGTTGGCTCGGCGCTTGTCAGTGCCGGCGGGAAGGTGGACCTGGAGAGCCCAGACGTCGAGCTCTTCATAGAGATACGCAACAACAGGGCATTCCTCTACACCGAGGTGATTGAGGGGCCGGGCGGCCTCCCGCTCGGCTCAGAGGGGAGGGTGCTGGCGCTAGTCTCCGGGGGCATAGACTCGCCGGTCGCCGCGTGGCTGATCATGAGGCGGGGGGCCTACGCTGACGTGTTTTACTGCAATCTCGGGGGCACTCTCGCGCTGAAGCGCGCGCTTGAGGCGATAAGGGCGCTCCTCTCCTGGTCGTACGGCTACGACGCACGCGTCGCGGTATCGGACTGCGCGCCGGTAGCGCGGGCAGTAATGAGGGGCGTGCACGAGAGACTGTGGAGCATAGCATTCAAGCGCGCGCTCTACTTAGCCGCGCGGGAGCTCGCCAGGTCTCTGGGCGCGCTGGCAATAGTCACCGGCGAGTCCCTCGGGCAAGTCTCGTCGCAGACGCTGGGCGCCCTGGCCGCGCTCGAGCGCGGGCTCGATATGCCGCTGCTGAGACCCCTGATAGGAATGGACAAGGAGGAGATCGTGAGGCTGGCCAGACGCATAGGCACGTACGAGCTGTCGAAGGACATGCCGGAGTACTGCGCCATGTTCAGCAGGAGGCCGAGGAAGTGGGCATCGCGGGAGGAGGTCGAGAGGATAGACCTGGCAGTTCACGATGCAGTGCGCGAGGTGGTGGCGTCGGCGAGGCTCTTGAGGAAGAGCGAGCTCGATAGCTATATCGGCAGTCTCGCGCCACAGGAGCTAGAGATAGACGAGATACCGCCGGGAGCCGTGGTTGTAGACCTCAGGGACGAGGAGTCCTACAGGAGGTGGCACGTGCCGGGCGCGCTGAGGGCGGAGCCTGGCGACGTGCCCGCTCTGGTGGACAAACTCGGGCGGGACAAGACGTACGTGCTGTACTGCTACGGCGGCGGCCTCAGCCTGGACGTTGCCGAGAGCCTGCGGAGGCTGGGAGTGAGGGCCTTCTCGCTCAGACTCTCCAGCGCGCTGAGAGCTGGGCGGCAGGGGCAGCCGGCTACCTAAGCGGCCTCGCGATGTATATGTTATGCTTGTTCTCGACGACCACAACTCTCGCCCTGCGCCCCACTAGCCCGTCGGAGGCCCTCGGCCCGTAGATCACGGTGAAGGTCCTGTCGAGCAGCGCCGTGCCTCTGCGCGCCGCTGGCACGCCCAGCAGCTCCCCCCTGAAAATCCCTCTCGCGACAAGCTCCACGGTGACGACGTCGCCGACTCTGAACGGCTTAGGGATTTCCGGCGCTTTGTGTATGTTATATTCGCCCGGCCTCGGTATCAGCGGCACTCCGAGCTCCCGCTCCATTTCCCTAAGCCGGCGCCAGAACTCGCCCCACGTCATCGGCCTCACTCTGACGCGCCTGCCCCTCTTGTGCGGGACGTACTTCTGTATGACTACCGGCGTCAGCACCCCCCTGCCGACGCCGCACTCGACGGCCCACTTCACGATCTTCGGCATCTCGCCGTCGTTAAGACCCGGAACCCACACGGGGCTCACAACTATGTTAATCCCGGACTCCAGCGCGACCCTCACCAGCTGCAGCACCCTACTAATGTCGTACCACTCCGCGCCCGCCAGCTTTCTTGCAAGCTCGGCGTCGAGCGCATCTATGCTGACGTTCAGCCTGTCGAGTCCCGCGCCCGCCAGCTCCTTTATCTTTCTCTCGTCGAGCATGTAGAGCCGCGTCTGCATTGATACCACGGAGACTCCCCTGATTGACTTGGCTCCCTTAACGAGCTCGGCGAGCTCTGGGTAATGCCCGGGATCTCCCATCCCGTCAATGTGGACCTCCACGTTGTCTACGCCCTTGAATCTCACGACCTCCTCGAGCGCGGCCAGCAGCGCGTCTGGCTCTACGACGTACTCAGCCCACCTCAGCCGTGAGCGCGGCCCCGCGTTGACAGAGCAAAAGATGCAAGAGAGTGCGCACATGGTAGTGGGCCTGACCTCAATCACGTTAGTGCCCCTGTCGACTATCCCGAACGCCAGCGTTCCAACTTGGGGCACTTCGCGGCCGAGCACGAAAACCCTGCGGCCCCGCGCGGCGGTCTCCACGTGAGGTCCCGCACTGCTCGCTCGTTATTTTATGCCCGCGGCGTTGTGAGGCGCGGGCGTGAGATGTCCGCCGGGAGTGCGCTGACAGGAGCCATGGCGATCTGGCCGCGCGGGCGGCGGCAGGAAATATATACTTGACGCTGAAAATAACTTCTGAGTATAATAATCCGTTTACAGGCAGGCGCAATGCTAGAGCTCGCGGCCATAATAACCATCGCTGTTATAACCTCCCTGGCGCTGAGGAGGGTACGCGATAGAGCGCTGGCGGCGCTTGCAGTGGCCGGGCTCGTGTTGGTGCTCGTGCCTGTTGCGACGGTGAGCGGCGACGTTACAGAGAAAATTATCTCGCTCTTTTACGTCTACGCCCCGTACTGGGAGTACTTGACGCCGCTTGCGCTCGCGGCGCTGCTATTACTCCCGGGGCGCAGAGGAAAGAGAAAGAGGGGCAGGCGCGCTGGAGGGAGCGAGGTAATTATCGTTTGAGCAACAACAGCAGAACTATCAGCGCAGCCAGCGGCACTGCCACGAGGAGCGGCGCCCACGAGCCCTCCCCCGCACGCACCACGCCGCGATGCGCCGCGCTCTCGCGCGCTGCCGGCTCCGGCATCTCCTGCAGCACTACCTGCGAGCCCTCCCTGCACACTATATCCCCGAACGCCGTGGAGTAAATGGACGCCGTGATGTAGTAAGTCAGCGCCTCGGAGCGCCGCCCCGCGCCGGAGAAGTAGTCCCCGAACTGTAAATAGCTAAGGGGGAGCGTGTTCGTGTAACCGCACTGAGAGGCCCGCCCCATGTTCTCCAGAGCCCGGTCTCTGGCAATGGCGAGATATTTTTCAGAGGCCGGCGACATTAGAGCCGCCGCAGACATAGCTATCACGTCTATTGAGTTAGCTATCGAGGCCAGATAGTGACCGCTGGCGTAAAGCCTCTCGGCCACCTGCACGGCCGTGCTCAGCGACTCGCTGAGCTCGCCGCTCACTGCGCCGTATGTCGTCTCGAGGTACGCGTGCATTGCCTTGGCGTAATCCAGGTACATCCTCGCGATCTCGGAGAGCTCGCGCTCGTCTATCACGCGCCCGCGGGCCATCCTGCGCGCCTCATCAATCCACGGCTTGAGGGTAATGGCTCTGGCGTACATCAAGTGCGGCTGCGGCGATGTTGAGTTCGCCCTTATGTACACCTCGTACACGCGCGAGTAGCTCGCAATTACGAGATCGACGTTATTAACCGTAACGGGGATCCGCGAGAGCTCCGACTCGGCCTCTCTGGCCGTGCTTAACGCCCTCGAGTAGAGTGCCCTGTAGGAGCCCCAGGACCAGCTGACTACGTCGCTGAGGTACTTGGCTATTCCCTGGTACAGCAAGGATGCAGCCGTGTAGTACATTCCCCGCGACTTTAATCTGGCTATCTCGCCTCTGTCCACGTAGTCGCCCCTGACAGTCTCGTTGTAAATCTCGTAGACGGCGTAGAACAGATCTCTCGAGATCTCGCGGAACGCGCTCTCGTCTACCTCGCCCCGCCGCGCCGGCTCAACCTTGACGCCGGTCAGGTAGTAAATTGCCTCCTCAACCGTCCCGACCTCGACTACTCTGGCCCCCGCGCCGAATCGCGGCGCCTCTCCCAGCGGCACGAGCACCGTGCTGATGCCGTGTCGCGCCGCCGCCTCGACTTTCTGCTGGACGCCGCCGACCGGCCCTATAAGCCCGTCGGGCAGTATTATTCCCGTCAGAGCCGTGGTGTTCCTTAGCGGGAGCCCGTTCATGAGCGCGAAGAGCGCCGCCGCGACGTAGCCACTGGCCGACGGCCCCCCGACCTGGACCTCGCTCGACATCACTCTCAGCAGCGCGGTGTAGTTCTTGTAGTGCGCGCCGGAGAGCCTCGCCGCGACGTACAGCGCGATCTGAGCCGAGGGCCCGAAGCCCTGCCCCGTCTCGGGCACTCCGGCAACGTACGCGTGCCCGTCCCCCGGCGTGATGACCGTCACGACAATGGGCAAGACGGCGCCGCCCTGCGGCCCGACAGCAAGCGCATTTATGACTGCGGTGGCTGTCTTAACGACCTGTACCTGCCAGACTGCGGCGGGGACTGTGGCGGCCAGGGCAAGCGCGATCAGCACGAGCGCGGCCCTTGCGCTGGGCGCCATGCAGGCTTGTTGCGCGCGTTATTAATTTAGCTTTGCCGCTCAGCGGAGGTCGTTCACCTCACGCGTCGGCACAGCCTGGGTCATCACCTTATCGCGCGCTCCGGACCTGCCGAGAGTGCCGTCGCGCGCATGGCCGGCCACCGGCTCTTCACTGCGCTGCAGCTCACGGCACCGCACTTTTAAAAGAGAGGCACGCTGCAGGCAGGCGCGGCCCCCGCGCGTCAGGGGGCCGCCGCGTGCTAGGCTCATGCCGGCCGTTTAAATGACCGGCGCGCAGTACTCGGCGCCCCAGGGTCTACCCGCAGAGGTTCTGCGTCGCGGGGAGTACGCCGGAACTTCCAGCTCGCCGGGCTCATTCCGGGCTCTCCTGCACCTCGACCCACGTGTCTTGCGTCTCGTAGACTCTCACGAGCCTCAGGCGCAGACCCTCTGGTAGCCTCTCCCTGAGCCTCCTCGCAATGTCTAGCGCCAGCGCCTCTGCTGTTGCATTCTGCGTCCCGAGCACGTCGTTCAGCACCTTGTGGTCGTACGCGCTGAGCACCTCGGCGAGCAGTCTCTTGAGCTCGACGAAGTCGACGACCATGCCCCGCTCGTCAGGGCGCCCCTCGACGATAGCCTCAACCACGTAGTTGTGGCCGTGGAGGCCGGCGCACTTGCCTGCGTAATTCTTTATGTAGTGCGCGGCCGAAATGCAAGCCCTGGTCCCGACTCTGAGCGTCTGCGCGCCCACGCGCGGCTCTATCTCAGGATTAAAACTGACGTGTTCGCTGCAATGGCCACGGCTACGGACGTGCTGCTGTACAGCAGCGCCGACGCGCCGTAGTAGCCGCGCGACGCGAGGATCACCATGTCGTAGCCGCCCTCCGACAGCTCCTTTACAATTTCTGAGGCCACGGTCTCCCCCTCGCCGAGCTTCCTGATCTTGAACTCGTGCTTGACCCCCCGCTTGCTCATGTACTCGCCGATTGCCCTCTTCAGCTCCTCAATTGAGGGATCGCTCTCGCTCTGCGTCACGTAGAGGAACACCGCGCTGGCCCCGTACCTCTCGCCGAAGTCTGCAGCAACGCTGAGCAGCTCCCTGAGCCTCGCGGCGCCTAGCTGGCATACCGGCACTAGTATCCTCCTGAAGCGGTACGCGAGCTCGTAAAATGGCTCCTCGCGCACGTGTATTCTGCAGGACGCCTCTATAAAACTTACGGCCGGGGCGCCAGCTGCCCGTACCTCTTGCCCTCCGCGAGCAGCCCGAGCGACCTGTCCGTCTTCTCTATCGAGGCCCACTTAGGCAGCGCGCCGAGAACTGCCCTGACCGCATCGACGTTCTCTGGAACGACTATCGACTCCTGGTGGACTCCGTACATCATGTAGAGCTCGCTGCCGCTGACGGTTATCGAGTCCCCGAACACGGCAATCTCCGGGAAGTCGCCGCGGGCCCTGCCGAGATCTCTGGCAAGCTCTATAATCTGCGCGAGACTCTGCAGCCCGCGGCCTGCCTCTGCTATGTACACGCGCGGCGTTCTGGCTATTGCCTCTATGACTGCATCTCTCGAGTGAGGCGAGTCGAGCTCAAAGTAAGCCATGTGCATGTGCATTATCGTTACGGGAACGGCAACGGCCACGGTTACAATATCAACATCCCTCAGCACAGTCTTAACGTCAGGCCCGTGGTGGCTCGGCACCGTGACGGGGTTCGGCACGACGTCATTGATGGGCCCTCTCTTGAACTCCTTCGGATCCGCCCCTCTCCTGACTATAAAGACCCTGGCCTTCCTCACGCCAATGCCGTTGAGCCTGAGCGCGGTGAGCGCCCGGATTATGCCTGTCGTGTTGCAGCTCACGACCCTCACGTAACGCCTCCCCCTGGCCTCCTCGTAATTGGCCAGCGCGTTGAAGCTGACCTCCGCGACGTCGGCCTCCTCGCCGCCCTGGAATATCACCGGCTTGCCGTACTTCTGGTAGTACTTCTCCTTGTTCTCGCGCCCCACGTCCTCGGGCGACGCGTCGACTATCACGTCAGAAGCCTTTATCAAGTCCTCTATGGTGCCGGCAGGCTCCACCCCTGCCTTCCTGAACTCGTCAACTCTCTCTGGCAGTGTGTAGACCGGGAAGCCCCGGCGCAGCGCAAGCATCGCGCCGTAGTCCGGCTTGGTCTTCAGCACGCCGACTATCTTCATGTCGTCCTGTGCCGCTATTGCGTCGGCCACGCGCTTGCCTATCGTCCCGTAGCCGACAACGCCGACTCTTATCATGTGCGCTAAAGGCGCACCTCCATGATATATTTTATTATTCACGCTCCTGTACGTAATGCCGGCGCGCTGGCCGAGCCCCAGCCCGGCACCTCTTAAGCAGTTGGGAAATCCTGCAAGAACTCTGTCGCGGGAAAAATTCTTATAAACTCTAAAGAGTGAGGCCGCAGGCCCCGGTAGTCTAGTCCGGCCAGGATGGTGAGGTGGCTGGCCCACCCTGAGGCGGGCCTGTCGAGCCCGTGACCCGGGTTCAGGGGAGAACCCGCCTAAAAATCCCGGCCGGGGCGCCAACTATCCGCCGAACCTCAACTCTGTAAAGCAGTGCCTCTAAGGACGGCGCGCTTTGTCCGAGAGTGAGCCGGAAAGTTCCGGCGGTCGGCCCAAATGCAGTCCACAAGCTGCCCGGAGACCGCGCGGCTGCACTGCCGACGCGCTTGCCGATCACTGGAAGGCGTTTCAAGCCGGAGCAGCAAGCGCGCGCTCCGTTACGACATGACGCCGCTCCCCGCGCGGCCAGCGCTGCGGCTTGCAGTTGCGCGATACCTGAAAATGCGACCCTCAGGATTCTCGCGAAACTGCCCGACCAAAAATCTCCATGCGAGCGGGAGTGCCTGGCTCGCGGCAGAGCATGAGGAGTGTAGCAGGCATCAATATGAAGGCGCCTCCATCTCGGGAGCCTCTGCCACTGCCTGCTCAGAGGCGCGAGCACGCCTGGACTGGCCGGCTTTAAGTAACAGAAGCCGCAGGCTGTGGCGTGGCTGCTCCGCAGCCTCAGGGGGCAGGAGACTGTCGCACGGCCAAGCGCTGCTTGAGCAGAGACCCTAGAGAGTGAGGGTGGAGGCGGGGCCGAGGGGCTAGCCGGGCCTGGGCTCGTCACCGCTCGGCAGTGCGCCTCCGGGCAGCTGACCGCTGGGCATCCTCGTCGGTGTGGCGCTAAATGAGGGCCTGCAAGGCGCGCGGTCAAGATGTAGAGTGGCGGGCAGGCGCCGTCAGCTGAGGGGCGAGCGTCATCTAGCGTCGGCAAGGGGATATGTCATCACAACCGCCACGACGCCCGCCGCATTAAAGCTGCCTGCCTGGCAGCGCCCGGATCTCCCAGGCCGTGACTAGCGGCACGCCGAGGCTCGACGCCAGCTCTCTCGCGTCGGCAAGCGGCATTGCCTCGGTGTAGTCCCCCAGCACCTCTATAATCGCAAGCGCCGGCGGGAGCCCCGCCATCCCGGCCAGCGTGAGCGAAAGCTCCGTGTGCCCCCACCGCTCGCCGACGCGCCCGCCGAGCACCGGTACGTGGCCCGGCATGTAGAAGTTCTCGGCAAACTCGCGGCGCGCGGCCTCCGGGTCCCTCAAGGCCAGCCCCACTACTCTCGCGAGCTCTCTGATCGTCAGCGCCTTGTCGGCGTCTCTGACCCCCGTCCTCACCCCTGCGTGGTTCACGTATCCCATGAATGCCGGGTCGTCGCCGTACGGCGCCCTCGTCTTGAACCCTCTCCTGCTGTAGACCTCGCTGAGGAGCTCGAGACCGAGCGCCCTGCCGACCTCCCTCGTCGTGGCAAAGCACAGAAGGCCTCCAGCGTTCTTCCTCAGCCAGCGGACGAGACCCGGCGTCACCGCGTCTGCCCTCACGACGAAGTCCACTTCCGCCTCCCTCTCGTCGCCGTCGTACAGCATTACTAGCCTGCCCTCCCTCAGCGCCCTCACCGCCTCGCGCACCGCGCTCACGCCCCCTCCCTGCATCTGACTCTGTACGTGAGCACGGCCTCGCCGCCGCACTCGCACAGCACTACCGACAGGAGCTCCAGCGAGAAAGGCGCGTCGCCGACGGTCGGGTACCCGTCGCCCTCGACTAGGGAGACCCCGCGGCCGAGCACGTACGGCGTTACGGTCACCACGATCTCGTCGACGAGACACCTGCTCAGGAACTCCCAGTTCGTCCTCCCGCCCCCCTCTACCATCACGCTCCTCATGCCGCGCGCGTAGAGCTCGCGGAGGACATGGCGCGGGTCCACGAGCTCGTCGCCGGCAATTACGACCTCGACCCCCCGCCCTCTCAGCTCTCTCACCCTCTCCTCGGGCGCGCGCCTTGTGGTGAAGACAATTGTAGGCGCTGACGAGTCGAAGAGCCGCAGCGCCGTCGGGACCCTCAGCGCGCCGTCTATAAGCACGCGCGCTGGATTCCTCCCCGGTGCGTGCCTCACGGTGAGCCTCGGGTTGTCGATAATGGCGGTGTTCGCGCCGATTATCACGGCGTCGACTCTCGCCCGCATTTCGTGAAGCCTCCTCAAGTCGTGCGGGCACGAGAGCCGCGAGTATCCCGTCTTGCTCGCAATCCTGCCGTCAACTGTCATTGCTGAGACGAGATAGACGTACGGCCTCATTTCACCACCTTGACTCCCTCCCTGCCCGCGCGCCTTAGGTAGTCCAGCGCGCGCGTTGCCTTGGAGAACGCGTCGTAGGGCCTCTCGCTCACGCCGACTCCCGCCCTCACTCTCTGCAGCCCAGCGCGCCTGAGCAGCCCGCCAGCAGCCGCGGGGTCCGGCAGGAATGCCATCATGTTGTCGCCGCCGAGGTAGAACACCATGCAGCCCACCTCCTTGCACTCGTCGCCGAGGCGCGCCATGAGCTCCACCACCTCGAGGTAAACGCTCAGCGGCCCGTCGCTGGAGGTCGCGCGTGTGCTGCCGGCTATGTCCACGTGAGCGACAACCGCCTCTCCCTCCTCGCGCAGGTCCCCGCCCCTGCCGCAGCTAGCGTACGCGCCCAGCGGCGTCTCCCCCCTGCCGATGCACAGCTCGACGGCAACTGGCGAGTGTATCGAGACCGCGCGCGCGACGCGCCTTATCGCGGCATCGCGTACGTTGTTTGCAAGCGCGATCAAGTAGTCATAGCGGAAGTGGTGGGGGAGCGCTCCAATTGCCGTGAAGGCGCTCCACAGCGCTGCATGAATGCGCGCCTGCGTGAGCTGGATCAGGCGCTCGCGCCAGGGGCCCAGCGACTCGGTCCACTCTCTATAGCCGGCGAGGCGCAGCAGCGCTATCTTGTGCACGCAAGTAAACACCGGTTTATTTTAAGCGTTGCGCGTGTCAACTTTAGTTTACACGGCAGGCGCGAGAGCATAAATTGGGGCCCGCCCCCGCCTCGTGTTCTGCGCGCTCCCCGTCGGCTCCTACGAGCAGCACGGACCCCACCTCCCGCCGACTGTTGACGCCGAGATTGCCGAGCACGTCGCGAGGGAGGTCGCGGAGAGACTCGGGGGCGTCCCCCTGCCGCCGGTGTACTATACGTGCAGCGCCGAGCACTCCTCGTACCCCCAGACGATTTCCGTGAGCTGCGAGAGCTTCGTGCCGTACATTAGGGACGTGCTGAGGTCCGCGGCGGACAAGTGCTTGAGAGTTGTCGTGATTGTGGGGCACGGAGGCGCGTGGGACGCCGTGAGCATGGTCGCGAGACAGCTCAATTACGAGATGGGGCCTCGCGTCATGCCCGTGAATCTGTGGGCCTACATCGGGGCGCGCGACCACGCGGGATCCGACGAGACTAGCGTTTATCTAGCTGTCGGCGGCAGGCTCGCCGGCAGGGTCGTAGAGACGTGCGAGGGGGATGCAAGGCTGATGCGGTACATGCGGGTGGACAGGATTTCCAGGTCTGGCGTCGTGGGCTGCCTGAGGGAGAGCGAGGTGTCGGCGGAGCGGGGGGCCGAGATGTTGAGGAGGGCTCTCGAGAGGCTGCTGGCCGAGGTGGGCGAGTTCCTGAGAATGCAGGTCTAGGCCGTCACAGGGGCCTGCGCCCGGGTATTACCTGCAGGATACACGCCCCCGGCGCGGGAGTGCGGGGCTGGGCTTAAATTACGCAGCCGCAGCGCTCCGTGGGGCTAACGCTTGACTACTGGATCGAGCCCGGCCTAATGGTCTCCCTGCAGTACGAGGTGGAGAGGCACGCGGAGAGAATATCGCAGCTAGGGGCGCTGCTCGACGAGCTAGCGTCGCTGCGCAATGCCGTGAGCGCCGCGCGCATTCCGGGCGCTCCTAGAGCGCTTGGCGTTTACGCTGTAGACTCGTCGTACACCTCGCCGCCGCTCGAGCTGGTCGGCGGCGTTTTTGCCGTCGTGGCGTACGGCTACGTTGGCACCGCCGGCGGCGGGCAGGACAAGTTTGTGTCCGGCGCGCTTTACTTCAGCGACAGCAGGGAGGCCGACTTGTCGAGATTCTCGGCAATTCTCGAGAGGAGGCTGGCGACCAGGCTCCTCGACGCAAAGCTGAGGGGCTCTAAGAGGCTCGACGTGCTGATAGTCGACGGCGATATTGCGCTCCACCCCCTCCCGTACAACCTGGCAGTGAGGGGCGGCAAGTACGAGGAGGTGAACCGCGTGATGGACAGGATGCTGCGCGCGGCGCAGCTCAGCAGGACCAGTATCGTGGGCATCGCGAAGCGAGTCAGGTCGAGGTACCTGTCAGTGATCGCGGGGAGGTGCCTGCCAGCGAACGACAAGGTCGCGGCCTCCGTCATGCTCAAGCCCGGCGAGTACTTCTCGCTCGGCAGGCTCCGGGACGTCTTGCCGCGGTGGGCGGAAATACACTACGCGGAGTGCGAGAGGGGGCCGGCGTGCAATCGCGAGGGAGGGGCCGCGCGCGGGGCGGACAGGCTCTGCAAGAGGCTCGCCGAGTTCAACGAGAATTTCGCCCGCGTGCTTGAGTCTAGTGAGTACCCCCACTTGCGCCACCTCGGCAACATCGAGATTGTGTATTACGTGCCGCCGGGTCACGGCATTGCCGTCCGCGCCGAGATTCTGGATCTGGGGGGCCTAGGCACGGACGCAATAGTTGCATTCCTGGCGCACACCGCGTCGCCGATGACAGGCTATCCCCAGATTCTCGACGCAGTCGACCAGTACGTGAGAGTGAGCCCGGAGCTCGCCGCTGCCGCGCTCACGGCGCTGGCCTCCAGAGCGCCGGCAAGACTCTCCTACATCACCTGGCCGGCGAACATGCAGAAGGCTCTAGCGTGGCGACTCTAGCACGCGGAGTCTCGTAGCCTGCTCTACGAACACCCTGTCCTCGCGCGCCACTCTGCCCCTTATGTGAATGCGGAGGCCCCTCACGTAAACCTCGACGGACTTGTACCCGCGCCACTCGAGGTACTCCCTCACGTCGCTCTCTACGTCAAGGCGCAGCCTCCTCACGTCCCCGCAGGGGCCCCAGTCGCACAGCGCGCACGCCTGCCCGTGGGCCGTGACGTTTGACGCGCACGACGACGGGAGCACCTCAAAGCCGCAGTCTCTGGCCAGCTTGACGAGCCCCGCCTTGCTGTACTTTACCGGCACCTGGCGCCTGGGATGCAGCTCCTTGACGTAAGGCGTGACGTCAACTCCAAACGCGGCAAGTCTCCTCGCTATTCTCTCGGTGACTCGCAACGTGCCGAACACCACGCGACTGTACCCGAGATCCCGCGCGACAGAGAGAAGGCGAGAGATCTCTCTGTCGGTGACTCCAGGCACGACCGGCCTCACGAACAGCGTCACGCTCGCGCCGCGCCTCATCAACTCGGCGCCGGCGGCGAGTCTCTCGAGGGGTCTCGGCGCTCTAGGCTCCAGCCTGCCGGAGGCGTCCGTGATGCTCACCAGAACGTCAACTCTCTGGTTGACTGCCAGCTCGCGCGGCGGCATCTTTGTCGATACCTGTATTGGATTCCCGAGGTGCTCGGCAATTGCACTCATGTATCCCACTGCCAGCTCTCTCGTCTCCGGCAGGAAGGGCTCTGTCACCGAGCCGACGGCAATAAGAGTCCCCGACGCGCCGATCGCGACGTAGGGGTTTACGGCAATCGCGTACGCCAGCTGGATCGGCGTGAGCGGGTAGGGCTTGACGGCGCCGGAGAAGCCCATGTCGTAAATGTAGCAGTAGGCGCACGCCAGCGGGCAGTTAATGCCGGTGTGCACGGTCATGCCGCACGGTCTCGGCGGCCTCCTCGCGTGCGGGTCCCTCGCGGCTGCCTGTCTTTCCCCCTCGCTGAGCAGCCCCCCGAGCAGTTTAATCGCCCTAAGCCTTGCCCTCAGTGCCTCCATTGCCGAGCGCCCTCGCGGCCCTCCTCAGCACTCTCCGTATAGCCCTCCGCTTGTCAATCGTGCCGAATAGCCTGAGGGCGGCTCTCCGCACGCTCCCCGTCTCGACAACTGCCTCTAAAATCTCGCGCTCGCGTCTGCTAAGCCTCAGTCTCGCCAGCGCCATCCTTGCAACCTTGACTGGCGAGAGCCCGCCGTAGTGCACGTCCTCTGGCAGGTCGACCCTCTGCACGCTCCTGAAGTGAATTATCGTAACTATCGCGTCGTCGCGCAGCCCCGGGTACTGCCTCTTTAGGAACGAGATCAGCTCGCCCCTGTCCCTGAAGCCGTCGGCCACGGCATCGCCGTCCGTTAGCTCGGACACCAGCTTGTAAACGACATCCCCGACCTCGGCGACGGCAACTATCCTGCCCCCGCTGTGAATGTAAACCCTGCCGGCGACCCGCAGCGCGCCGGGCCTTATGGTCGTTGTCTTCCTCCCGTCAAGCAGCGCCTTGACGTACTTGGTCGACATCATTATGTGGCGTATCACGCGGGCCGGGCCTCAGCGACTAAAAGCCTTTGCGGCCGGAGGCCCGCCCGGCCGCGGGAAATCCAGTCCCGGAGGGGTTGAGAGTAATTGATTTAAGCCGGGAGGGCGGCCGCGGGATGGGCGGCGGGCTTGTCGTCGTGACGGGCGGCGCGGGCTTCATGGGCAGCCACCTCGTCGACAGGCTGGCGGCCGAGGGCTACGAGGTGAGAGTGATAGACAACCTGAGCAGCGGCAGGCTGGAGAACCTGGCGCGCCACAGCGGCGTCGAGGTGATAGTCGGCGACCTCAAGAACCCTCAAGACGCCCGGAGGGCAGTCCGCGGCGCGGACGCTGTCTTCCACCTCGCGGCGAACCCGGAGGTGAGGGTGAGCACGACCAGCCCTGACATGCACTTCAACGAGAACGTCGTTGCGACGTTCAACCTACTGGAGGCCATGAGGAAAAGCGGCGTGACACAGCTCGTCTTCGCCTCCTCGAGCAGCGTCTACGGCGAGCCGGACGAGATACCCGTCGACGAGAGCGCGCCGCTAAGACCGGTCTCCGTCTACGGCGCTAGCAAGGCCGCCTGCGAGCACATGATACACGCGTACGCGAGGCTGTACGGCCTCAAGGCCGTCGCGCTGAGGTACGCCAACGTCGTCGGCCCGAGGCTCAGGCACGGCGTCGTCTACGACTTTGTCGTCAAGCTGGCGAGAAACCCGCGCGAGCTCGAGATTCTCGGCGACGGCAGGCAGGTCAGGAGCTTCATACACATCGACGACGCGGTGGAGGCAACGCTACTGGCTTGGAAGAAGACCGACGACGCTTACGCCGTTTACAACGTGGCCTCCGAGGACTGGATAACCATCGACGAGGTGGCGGACCAGGTAATAGAGGCCATGGGGCTGGCGAACGTCAGGAAGGTGTACAAGCCGGTCCTACACGGCGTAGGCTGGCCGGGAGACGTCAAGAGAATAGCGCTGAGGATAGACAGGCTGAAGGCGCTGGGGTTCAGGCCGAGGCTGGGCTCCAGAGATGCGGTGTGGCTAGCGGCGAAAAGCCTGCTGGGCGAGATAAATGCGCGTCGCGCTAAGTAGAAGGGCGGATGTTGCAGACCTCGGCGGCGTGAACGGACTCATACCTTCCGGCCGAGGGCTTGAGAGAGGTTGAGGAGGGGGCGGGCCGGCAACAAGACTCGCTGAGCTGACAAGACTCGGAGACGCCGCGACGTCCCTGGCCAGCCTGCCGGCAGTTATGAGGGCCGCGGGCTGCGCTATGAGGAGGGTCGACCTCGTGCTGTGAGGCGAGGCGGCGTCATGCGCCCTGGTAAAGCACGACAGATGTCTCGCGCTCGCGGCGCGCGCGGTCTCAGGAGCCAGGTGGGATGCAGCTGATATATGCCTGTACATCTCTCCGGTACATGCCACAGGCAGCACGCATGGAACGCGAGGCGAGAGCGGACTCTGAGTGCAGGAAACTCATAGAGGCGGCAAGAAGCTACGTGAGGAGGGCCGCCGAGCTGTTAAAGGCCGGCGACCTGCCAAACGCGGCAGAGAAGGCGTGGGCGGCCGTTAGGAGCGCAACGACGGCCCTGGCGCTCAGAACACGCGGGACTCCCGCCAAGCCGGAGGGGATGGCATGGCGCGAGTTTGTCAAGGGCGTTCTCATGGGGGCCGGTCTCGGCGAGGAGGAGGCCAGCAGGTGGGCGGCATATTTTATAGACGCGAGGGACATGCTGCACGGCGCCTGTTTCTACGGGCTGCAGTGCGAGGAGCCCGAGCACAGGCCGCTGATAGAGAGAGCCAGCGAGTACGTGAGCCTCGTCGAGAAACTCTTAGGGCCGGCTCAGCATAATAATATCATGGCCAAGAGCGGGTAGCCTGAGCCTCCTGTCAACGGCCCCCGTCCCGCGTCAGTACTGGTAGTACGCGTACTGCTCGTAGTAGTGGCTCACGGCCCTCTCCCTCCTCCTCTCGCGCAGCTCGGCGAGGCCAGAGTCTATCAGCTTCCCGCCCGTGATGCCTATCGCGAGAAGCAGCACCCCCCGCAGGATCCCGACGCCCAGGTAGTACGGGTCCGGCGCGTTCTGCACTCTCAGCTGCCCGAGAGGCGACGTGATGTTGAGAGACGCCCTCGGGACCTCAGACGCGTAGAGCAGCAGCGCGTTGGCAACGGCAAAGGCGACGAGCGCCGCCCCGGCGCACAGCAGCACGAGGGACGTAATATACGACCGCATGAGCCCTGTGAGCCCCCTTAAAATTAATTTTTAGCAGCGGCGCCCCCGCCGCCATGGCACAGAGCGAGGGCCGCCTGACTCTTCGCCTGCCCCTCGTCAGCGTCAGGGAGGGAGAGCTCGTCGAGGAGGAGGTAGAGGTCGTTGCCGACGCGTCCGGCAGGGTGATCGGGGGGGCCCTTCCCGACGCTTGAGGACGCCCTCCGCGCGTCACTTGAGAGTCTCGAGAAATCGCTCGAGCCGGTGGAGCAGGCTCTAGAGCAGCTGGAGTACGCGCTGGAGAATTGGGGGCGGGCCGGCCCGCGCAAGCTCCACCGCGCCGTCTACGCGGCGCACGCGCTCCTCCACGCAGCGTATCAGGTTCACGACGTCGCTGAAGACCTGCTGGGCGCCGGCCGTGTGCCGCGGAGGCTCTACGCCCGCGCCAGGGCGGTGCTGAGGGGCGCGCGCAGGGTCCGCGGGTACGCCAGAGTCGTGACGCTGCTGTCCCTCGAGAGGTCTGTTAGGAGGCTGACGTGGCTCGGGACCGTCGCCGTGCCGGCACTACTAATATCTAGCGTGTACGGCATGAATCTCAAGTGGCTCCCGCTTGCCGACAATCCAGCCGCCGTGTTCCTCATCATTGCGCTGGCGACTGGCGCGTTCGCGCTCGCGCTCAGTAAGTTGTAATTGCAGGCCTTTTTAAGTGCCCGGCCGTACGTGACGTGCTGGAGCTGCTCGTCTGGTTCCTGGCGTTCGTGCTGATTCTCTGGCTTGCAATGAGCCTGCTGGAGCGGCGCGTCGTTAACCCGCTGCGCGTCGCGCTCGGCGCTATCCTGGCTCCCCCGGCGTTCCTGCTGGGCCTCGTGGCCGCGCTGGTCGCGCTCGCGCTCTCTGCCGCGCTCCTCCCCGCGCTCGCAATCATCGCGCTCCCCGTCGCGCTGCTCTCCGGCTTTCTGCTCTCGCTGGCAACACTGTCTCTCATCGCGGGGGTTGACCCGCTGAGAGCCCTGCTGGCGCTGATAATAGCGCTCGCCGCGCTGGCGCTAATCGGCGCATTAGTGTGGCACGAGCCGGAGCCGGTGCCGCCGGCAGTCCCGCTGCCGCTTCACGCGTAGCGGCGTTAGCTGCGCGAGGGGCCGCAGACCCTCTTGTAGATGTCCTCGCAGCTAACAATCCTTCCCGCGGGCGTGCACACAAGCACTGCAGCCGGTCTGTCGTCAGGAATTCCAGAGAAAAAGCCCTCGGAGTCAGGCCCGTTGCGCTGGTACCTGTGAAGCTCCAACACCATCACGGTGGGCTCGACAATATCTCACACGCCCGGCCCAGCCAGACGTTTTAGATGGCTAGAGGCCGCGCGGGAGTCACCTCTAGCGCGCCGCTGTAAATCGCCGAGGCGTACCGCAGGAGGTCGCGGCAGAGACAGGCGCTAGAGATCCTCTCGACGAGTTCCATGTTGAAATCTGCGTAGCCGTTAACGGCGGCGTTCCTAAAGCCTACGGCGCGGCGGAGCCCCCGGCGTCCTCCTCCCGCAGGACTCCCAGTTCTCTCAGCGCCCTCGGCACGCCGCTGTACCTGCCCGGCCCTGCGGCGAGGTGTATGGCAGCGTCCATCACCGCCTGTATTGATGTCTGCAAGAGGTGCAGCGCTGCGTTTAGCAGCACACAGCCCTCCACGACCTTTCTCGCCCCGTGTTCTTCGCAACTAGCGCGACGAGTCTCTCGACCTTGCCCACAGCCTCTCGGCGAACTTCTCCCTCGCGCGTCTTCCAGAGCGCTATCTGCAGGTCGGCCCAGGGGGTGCAGCCCTCACAACTCCCTCCACGTGCCGCTCCCTGTCCCGCGCGTAAATCATGCGGCCGGCCAGCGCCCTGTACCTGAACTCGTAGGGCAGGTCGTCGCTGTGAGCGTGCCGCCGGCTTGTCGCCGCGGAGCCGAAGAGCGTGGCGAACTCAACGCAGCCGTGCCTCTCCGCGACGCGCGTTTCCCCGCCGGCAGTAACTGTCGGCGGCCGTGGGCGCTCCCGCCTGCGGGCCTGGGCCAGGCGCTGGATCGCCTGCGCCGCACGGGCCCCTGCTGTGGCGCGACGGGGATTCCCGTCTGGGCGCGCGGCCGGCGCCTCCCGCCCCGTCTGCAGCTACCGCGCGCAGTGCCGTCCAGGGGTATTCAGGCACCAAGCCCGCAGCCTTCAGCCTCTCCACTATGGCGCCGGCAGGATCGCGCCGCGAATATCCTTAACGCGTCACCCCGAGACCCATGCTACCACCTCGACGGCCACGACGTACACCGTATTGGCGGGGGCGCGGCCGTCGACGAGAACCTCCAGCGCGCCGCGGGCGCACTCTCCAGGCGCCAGCGCGGCGTGCCACTCTCTCGCGCTCCTGCCGTCCCAGCCGAACGAGGCGTCGCCGACATGGAATAGAAACTGCCTGACCTCCCGGGGCGCGCTCAGGGGCCTGACCGCGACTGTCACGTTAGCGCCGGCCGCGTTGCAGAAGAGCACGTCCCAGAGCGCGGCGTGGCCAGGCGGGGCCCACAGGCGGAAGGTCTGGGTGCCGTTGAGCCCGACCAGGACGGCGGCCCCTGTCCCTTCAGGCGCCGCGGGCGGGAGCGACGCGGCAGCCGGCGCGCGTGCCGTGCTCAACAGGAGCGCAACTATTACCGCGGCGCCGAGGACGGCCAGCGCGGCCGCGCGCCTTCTTCCCCCCGCCCCGCGCCTGGCCTCGCTCATCCCAGCGCCGTGATGTTATATACTCTCAGCAGCCCGCCCCTGAACCCCACGTACTGCGGAGCGGCTGCGTACCGGCAGCCGTGTCTCGCCAGCACGCTGCCGTACTGGTCCCTGATTATGACATCGCCGAGACCATTCAGCGGCCTGAGCTCCACCCACACCGCCGAGGGCAGGGAGCCGAGCGGGACAGAGGAGGGGCCACAAAGCGCGGTAAAGGAGGAGCCGTTCACTGAGACGCCGAATATCGGGCTGAGCGAGGAGTCAAAGACTGCATATGTCCCCAAGCCGGAGAAGTTAGCAACGTATGTCAGGGCATTTGCGACCAGCGTCCTATACGCAGCTGCCGAGCCGGAGACCAGCAGGTAGCCGTAGCTCTGCCAGACGTACTTACCGCTCGCGCCCCAGCCGCCCGGCGGGGGACACGCGCTGTACTGCACTGTCAGGTCGTCCCAGTAGATCCAGAAGTCGTCGGCGGTGCCGTCTGCGCGGCCCGAGGCGTCCGCCGCGGCAAGCGCGACCGCAATTACGGCGCCCCGCTCGTACAGCGTGTAGCTCCACAGATAGTTATTGCCCGTGGCCATGGCGCCCGCGTTGATGACGGCAAACCTGGAGTCGCCGGGCGTGCAGGCGCCGCTGCTGTCTACTGTGCAGACCACCAGGGGGCTGCCGCTGGAGTCTGCGAAGAAGGCAGACACGATTACGCCTGTCTGGCCAGCGGCCACGTCGTGCCGGTAGACAATGTACTCCCTGTCCACAATCCCGTCGCCGTCAGTATCCACGCCGATTGAGACGTAGGCGACGTTGTTCTGCACATCCGCCGAATCCCTCACGTATCTGCCTTGCACAGACACCGTGGTGCTGTAGGCCGGGACGGGCTGCGGCAGGCTGTACCTGGCAACGGCGGCGCCCCAGTCTGCATACACACTCCCGGTGCTGCCGTAGGCGTCCACCTCCGTGGCGAGAGAGGGCGGAGAGGTGGGGCTTGTGCTGGGGCTGATGTACACCTGCGTGTACTGCCACCCTCTGACGTACGTCGACACGGCGGGGGGCAGCATGCACTTGACGGCCCTCAAGTTATCCCACCAGCTCTTCGTGTCGCCGTTCGGCGAGTACGTGACGAGGGCAAGGCCCACCACAGTGCCGTAGTCGTAGATCTTGGTGACGGTCCAGTCGAGCCACGTCTTAATGGGGGGACTTTGAGAGGAGTACAACATCGAGATGCAGGTGATGGAGTAGCCGTATATCGCAGAGGAGAGGCAGGCCGGCTCCCTCCCTCTAACAGACATGTAGTAGACGACCTCCACGTCCGGCCTACCGTCCCCGTCCGTGTCCACGAAGAAGTTGAGCTGCAAGTAGTCCCCGCCGGTTATTGCCGCCTGGAGGTAGTACTGGACCGTGAGGTTTCCCGTAGCCGGGAGGCCGCCAATCCACCGCGTGAGGTTCACAAACGCCGCGCCGTAGCCGTTCTTCCCCTCGGTGTAGACCGAGGGCTTCGGGTTGCCGAAAGACTCGTCCAGGTAAGCCTCGCTTCCGCCTGCAGCGCTCCAAGTGTAGAACTTAAGCAAAGACGCGTCCGGGAAGCCCGTGGCGTACGTCGTGCAGTAGTCCGAGAAGCCGTCTGCATGTGTGGAGGGGGGACAGGAGAAGGTCTGGCTGTAGAGCCTGGCCATGGGCTCCGCCGTGAAGTTCATGAGCTGGATTGCGGTGATGCCTCCCTGCCGGAACCATGCATAGGCTAGGACGGAGAGGCGCTGACTGCCGTAAATGTACCAGTCCAGCGGCGTGTTCTGGCCGATGGCCACGTAAGGCCCGGCGCCCTGGCTTTCTGTTATCTGCGTCACGCCGCCTAGAGCTATGGCGTATGTGGCCGTGCCTACTTGGGCCAGCTTCTCAAGCCTCGCCTCCCAGCCCGCGCGCGTGGGAGCGAACATTCCGACAGTGTACAGCTCGGGCCAGCCAGGCACGAACTTCATGCTGTAGTGAGTCACGTTGTAGCCGTCGGCGGCGTCCCACCAGGCGCCTGCGAGGGGCGCCAGAGAGGCGTTGAGGCGCTTGGAGACGGGCGGCAGCGATGCGTTGACCGCGGTCTGCGCCACGTTGAGGAATGCCAGGGAGGCGAGGAGGGCGACGGCCCCTAAAAGCAGCAGCGCGGCGGCCGCGCGGCTCATTGCGAGGCCATGAGCTCAAGCTTCTCCCTGTCCTCGGGGCTCAGCAGTGCCGGGTCGACGGACGACAGGATGACCTCCGCGGCAGCACTCGGGTCTATGAAGTAGTACGTGAAGGGGCCCACCCTCACGGACCTCACTCTCCCCTCGCGTTCCAAGACGAACAGGTGCCACTGCACGGACCCCAAGCTCTTGCCCAGCGCCCTAGCTATCTGGGAGGGCGTCATCGCGCCGGCCCTCTCAATCAGCTTGAAAATCTCCCTCCTGACGGGGTGCTCGAGGCCGAGCGCCCTCTTTACTCTCGCCGCGGCGAGGGCCGGCAGCGCCGCCAGGAGCTCTCTCCTGTTGCCGAGCAGGTGGCTGAGGCCGGCCGCAGCGGCGACGCCGAGCGCGACTGCAAGGATGGAGTCTCGGGGGGCTTTAGGCGCCTCTGGCGGGGGAGGCCGCGGGTACTCCACGGCCACGCTGCCGCTGAGCAGCGCCGGCTGAGTCGACGGGTTGATGCAGGCGATCGCGATGGGTCTCTCCACGGCGAAGGTCCCTGTGGCGTTGCAGAGGCCGGGCGGCAAGTGCGCCGTGACATGCGCCGTGGAGTTGGGCGGCACGTACACCGGGAGCAGCCAGGCAGCCAGAGGCGCAAGAATAATAAGCACGGTGACGTTCACGGAAGAACTGAAGCGCTGCCTGATATTTTATACTTAACGTTGCGGCGGCTCAGGGGTCGATCCCCCTCTCAAGCGCGTAGCTGTATATAGCGGCCATGTATTTCTGAAGGTCGCGGTATAAACGATCGTCCAGAACTCTTCTGACTAGCTCAATGTTGAGGTCTTCGTAGCCGTGCACCACGACGTTTCTAAAGCCGATAACGCGGCGGAGCCCCTCTGCGTCCTTCTCCGCGAGAACTCCCAGCTCCTTTAGTCTTCTGGGCACGTCCGTGTATCTGCTCGGCGGCTCCGCGCCCAGCTCGGCCAGTAGGTGCATGCCGGCATCTATCACTGCCTGTATTGAAGTCTGCAGTAGGTGCAACGCTGCGTTTAGCAGCACGTAGTCCTCCACGACGCCTCTCGCTCCGTGGGCCTCCACGAGCCGGTCGAGCGCCTCTAGGTTCTTCGCGACTAGTGCGGCGAGCCTCTCGATCTTGCCCATAGCCTCTCGGCAAACTTCTCTCTCGCGCGAGTCTTCTCAAGCGCGATCCGGAAGTCCGCCCAGAGCGAGGCGGCCTTTACAACCTCCTCCACATACCGCTCCCTGTCCCGCGCGTATATCAGCCGGCCCGTCAGCGCCCTGTATCTAAGCTCGTAGGGCAGATCCCCGTTGAGTATCAAGACGTCTACGTCGTCCACTCCCAGCGCCTCGGCCACGTCGGCGGAGAAGGAGGCGATGAAGTCTAGCGGGTCGCATCCCTCCCGCAGGTAAACCGCCACGTCTACGTCGCTGTGTCTGTGGCGTCTCCCGGCGGCGGCAGAGCCGAAGAGCGTGGCGAATAGAATGCAGTCGTACCTCTCCGCAACCCTCCTCAGCTCCTCGACGATCATACGCAACAGCCCGCGCCCCCGTGAACGGACAACGCCAAGCCCTCCCGCTCGACTACGTGGAGGCGCCGCTGGACGGCGCCGCAAGGGCCGAGAGCCCTCACGATATGCCATGGTGAGGGGACCTCTCTCCCAGCGCTGAGGATTGCAGATCTGACGGGGCCGTTCCCAGCGCTGGCGGTCTTCGGCCTCACCGTGCGTGCAATGCGCGTCTGGTTAAAGTTGCGTAGCGCTACGGCCTCCATGGCTTTAGCACCTCCCCCCTTATTGCGAGTATCTGGGGCCAGCCGCGCCACTGGCCGGTGGGATCTGCCACAACGTACACAGGGTCCTGCCAGCCGGCTGGCACGCCGCACGGCGGCTCGCAGACGTAGTGGGGCCGCGGCCCGTAGACCCAGTAGCTCACGTTCCCAGCGTGGTACACCCACGCGTCGCCGGCCCTCTCCGGCTCCCCGCCGGGCCTGAAGAGAGAGACTCTCGTCGTGAGGAGCGCAGTCAGGGTGAAGTGGTGCCGGAGAACTGCGCCCCAGAGGCCCACCGGCGTGCTGTACGTGTACGCGTACAGCCTGTAAGTCCTTGCGGCAGCCTCGCTGTAGTTTATCACCCTGAGCTCGGACCTGTACACCACAGACTTCTCGACGCGGGGCGCGTCGAAGACCGGGCCCGCGGGCGTGGGTATGAGCGCGCCTATCTCGGCCGCGAGCGGCGGCGGCCCGGACACGTTGAGCCTCCCCAGCACGGCGCAGGGCGCCCGGTATATGTAGAGCGTGGAGGCGCCGGCGAGGCTCAAGAACGCGCCGTAGCGGACGGCGCCCGCGCCCGAGGGCGCCGTCACGGGCGGCATCACGCCGGGCACGACCTCACTGTAGGGCTGGGCCTCGGCCAGAAGGACCGACCCGTTGAACACAAAGACGCAGCCGGCCACGGGCGACCTTGCCGCGGGCCGCTCCCAGACGTACAGCGTGCCGTCATGCCCGACCTGGACGAACTGCCAGCCAGTGCCGTTCAGCACAATGACTGCGCGCTCCCCGGCGCCCGGGTACCAGTCTATCAGCCTGACCCTGAGGAGCACGGCGTCGCGCCAGCCCGAGGGGTGCGTGAAGTTCACCCAGCAGTCTCCCTGAAATCCAGGCGGGATCGTGACGTCCACGGGGTAGGCTCCTGGCCGCCCGCCGACGGAGGACGCTGCCACCGCGCCGCACGTGGAGGAGGCGAGGAGCGAGGTCGGGTAGAACAGCCTGACCACCACGGCGCCGGGGTACCGCCAGGATGCGTAGGGAGAGCTGTAGAGGTGCAGCGTCTTGTTTGCCGCGTGGACGTACTGGGGGACCTGGCCGGCGGACACCTCAGCGAGGGGGCCCGCCCTGAAGGCGTGCTCGCCCCCAGGCGCCGTGAGGGCAATTACGAAGACCAGCGCGGGGAGGAAGAGGAGGAGGGCCCTCTTGAGGCGGGCCGCGGCGGAAAAAAGGGGCAGGGCTTTGTCCCGGCTCCTCACTGCGCGCTTACTGCGAGTACTGCACCTCCACGTTGACCTGATACGTTGCTATCACATGCTTGCCGTCGGCGACTGCGGACGGCAGCTCCGGGTCGATCAATACGTGCACGCCGAGCGTGAGGCAGCCGCCGGGGCCGACGGTGTAGGGCCCGGCGTACGGGTGCGTTGTATTGCCGATGAAGCCAACGCCGGTGTTAACGTTTGTACCGCTCGTATTCCCTACCACGAACCTCCTGACGTACGTCTCGTAGCCCGTGCTGCCCACCTGGCCCACCCAGCGCAGGTAGACTGACGCGCTCACGTCATCGCGCTTGTTGCACACGCGAATCACGTCAGTGTAGTTCGTCGGGTCTCCCGTGAAGCCCACGACGGATATCCTCGTGATGTTGTAGCCGGTTCTGGAGTCGTAGTAGTAGCTGACCTTGACGTACTTGCCCCCGGCAATGTTGACGTCAGAGCCGGCGTACTTCATTGCCGGCGGGAGCGTCGCGTTGACGACCCAGTACGTCACGTTCACCAGCGTGAGCGATGCCGCAGCCAGCGCGGCTATTGCCAGCGCAGTCAGCGCCACCAGCGGCTTGTAGCTCCTCCTGGCCACGGGCGCCCGGGAGGGGGGGGGTTGATATAATTTGCGTTGTGTCGTGCTGCGACGAGAGCATGCCTGGGGGCTGCGCCGAGCTCGCGGCGCGCGGCCGCCCTAGCCGGCGCCCCCCCCCCCCCCCCCCCGGGCCCCCCCCGC
>Ga0326760_1000132_pt1 | contig 43064 bp, 46 predicted proteins | sample GCREP_S_FD_207668 | JGI IMG/M metagenome (GOLD analysis project Ga0326760, IMG submission 207668) | Hot spring sediment microbial communities from Geyser Creek Basin, Yellowstone National Park, WY, United States - GCR.EP_S | ecosystem: Environmental > Aquatic > Thermal springs > Near-boiling... | reverse complement strand
TCATGTTGTCTAAGTCTAATTTGTAATCATATTTATCTATTCTAGCACTTAGTTTTCTGAGTACTGGTTTTCTACCACCATTACTCCTAGCTGATTCCACTAAACTATTAGCATAGACATATATCTCTTTAGCGTGATGTGCTCTAAAACCCATGGAGACTAAGTCGTTGTAGAATAGCTTGTGTAGCTTCCTCCTGGAGAGCTTCTCATTAATACTCCAAATCCCGTCAACTACTAACTGTACTGCATCACGGTAGAGCCTCAGAAACTCTAATAGATTGTCACAGCTACCCTCGGGGAGAGCCTTCATCTTCAAGGCTTCAATAACAGTGGGCTCTTCACCCTTCACAGGGTAGCTCACCAATTTATATTTTGATAGTGAGGGTTTATAAAGGTATCTATCAGTATTAGTGGGTGGTGATAGATTGGCTAAATTCATATATGCAAAGTGCTCTGTGATAAAGTATAGAGGTGGGACAGTAGTCTTATACCCATTAGCAAAATACCAAGCTGAAATAAAACCACTACACGGTAAAAAAGTACACGCAGTAATAATAGCAGAAGAATAAAATCAAACCATATAAACCAATATGAAACCTGAAACAGCTGTGTGAGGCTATTTATAAATAATCATCCTATAGCTAATCCAGTAGCCGTATTTAATCTATTAAATGTTCTCAGCGAGTAATTCACTAGTACACTCCATGAAGTGAACACGGCTATATATTGGTTTTTATAAAGATTTTGTTATATCTATAAGTAAAACCTCTACATTACATTGTTTTTTTAACTCTTTTACAAGCATATCAGAGTTCTTCGCAATACCGCAGGGTGTTAATGGTGTAATAGAGATCATTGCAATTCTCATAAGCACCGCCAGTAATGAAACATACCCAGATCGCTCTTTAAGGCATATTTTAAACTAAGAAACACATACCGAAATTAAGGGTGTTACTCTTAATGCGCATTATTGTAGGCTCTGATGACACCTATCCCTGTGCATTAGAAGCTGCCTCATACCTAGAGAAAAAGGGCTTTTATGTAATTAAGGCAGGCTCTATTAAGACTGGGAAACCTGAACCATGGCCTGATGTAGCACTAGAAGTTGCATTAGCTGTCTCACGTGGTGAAGCTCGATTCGGAGTATTAATATGTTATACGGGGACTGGTGTATCAATAGTTGCTAATAAGATCCCGGGTGTGCGCGCCGCCCTCTGCAATGACCCTGAAACTGCGCGTGGAGCAAGACTCTGGAATGATGCAAATATACTCACCATGAGCGGTAGACTTGTAACAAATATACTTGCACGGGAAATAATAGACGCTTGGCTATCCATTGAAAAGCCAGACCCCGGCGAAGAACATAACATATCAAAACTAAAAGAAATAGATAACAAGTATAGATGTAAAGAAAATAAATAGAGAAAGCCTAAATAAAATAGTACCGGAAGCACCTGTTCCATGTTCACATAGCTCCGAGCTATGGAGCTTTCACACGGGTTTCAGGGAGGCTCCGACCAATATTATTTAAGCATTTTTCGACATCTCTACCTAGCTGTTAATTACTAATTTCACTATAATACTACTCCAATGCCATAGCATAGTTACCTTCGAACTCTGCAATAAGCTCGGCGAGCGTGTCATTAGCGAAAAACAATAGTTTACACTAATAGTAATTGTAAAGATTCTATGAGTTTTGAGTTACCATATGCATATAGAAGAAGAGATATCAGAGCTACTAGCTCTAGGAGTATACTTGTAATGTTGAGTACTTTGAGCACGCTGTAGGCTACTAATGTTATTATGCTTAAAGAAACAGAAATCACTCCTAAGTGATTAAGTCTATTAATTAGAGTTCTAAGAGCTACTAGCTCAATAAGTATTATAATTAAAAAGAATAATGTAGCTATTAATACTGCTACATTTAATTCAAAAAGCAATTGTTTAATTTCACTATAGATCCAGCCAGGTCTCATCCATAAATAGTAAAATCTATCCCACGGCTTAATGAAGAAGAGATCTCTACTAGCAATAGTTTTATATACAATACTATATATTATTGGGGCCATATAAACAGCGTAAACTATTATACTCACAAATACTATAATTCCTAATAAAAGCACTCTAGTATATTTTCTAATAACTATAAACCGCTCCAACATAGATAGAGGTTGTAATCCCATGTATTTAGAGATGACGATAACTAGGAAAACAATTACTAATGTTATAATTAGTAGTATAGATCTAAGTGTAAATGCCCACGAAGCCCCTGTAATAAACTCGCGAGCAGGCACCTCAATTATATCGAGTACCCACAACAAATAAATTGTTGTAAGAATATAGGCGATAAAATAAAGTAATATCGCTACTAATAATCCGTAAAAACCAGCTTTTATAGTAATATTTAACCTACTATAAGCTTTAGATTTATCCAAAAGCCAATCAACCCAATTGAGTTCTATGGTAATTTTGTGTCTAAAGAGGTAAAATACCCCCTATAATAGTAAAGCTATATGTATTACCTTATGGATAATTATAAAGCCTAGGTGGATAGATGGGTGAACATGGTTTTGAGAATTAGAATATGTGTTGTCTCCATACTATTTTCAGTATTAATGCTTTTGATAATGTCTAGTGTAGACGTAGGTGGTGTTGCTGAGAAGGGCTCTGTTTTAGTTGATCTTGAGGTTAATATTGATGGTGGTACAGTAGCCTATATTGAGAGAGTTGTTTCTCACTATCAGGGAAGAGCATTTATATTTAGAGTTAATAGTTATGGTGGATACTTAGCAGCTGCTGATAAAATTGTGAACATTATTTTAGAGAAAAATATCGAGTGTTATACATGGATTCCTCAAGGTGGTTTTGCTGTTTCAGCTGCTGCGTTTATTTCTCTAGCTTGTAGGAGAATATATATGGGTCCTGGAGCTGTTATTGGCGGAATTTCACCAATACCGGCAGAGCCTAAAACTGTGGAATATGTTAAGGCGAGAGTATCCTCTCTACTTGAGAAAATGGGTGTAAAAAATGCCTCTAAGATAGCCGAAGATCTAGTTGTTTACGCTAAAACCTATACTGCTAGTGAAGCTAGCAAAATAGGTTTAGCTATTGAAGTTGAATCTCTAGATGAAGTATTAAGATCCATTGATTTACAAGTAGAAACTAGAGAAGAACCTTCAATGTGGGAGAAGTTATTATCTGTGCTTTCAAATCCGCTGGTCTCAGAAATTATGCTTTTAGCTGGCATAATATTAATTCTAGTTGAAATATTTACGACGGGCTTCCAAGGTTATGGGATAGCAGGAGCCATAATGATCATCTTAGCCCTATACTCTATGGCTCTACTACCAGTTGAAATATTACACTTAGTACTAGTGTTATCAGGTGGAGTTCTACTAGGTATAGAGGTCTTTACACCTGGCTTTGGCGTCTTCGGAATAATAGGCATTGCTCTAGCGGCTATTGGACTAGCATTAACACTATCAACAACGCCACCTCAAGCATTAACATCACCAATATATGCAACTATTAGTGGCTTATTAGCAATTACAGGACTCTTTCTCTACATAGCATATAGTGCTGTAAAAACAACTAGGATTAAGAGAAAAAGTCGTGAAGAGATCCTCAAGAGTACTGTGGGATATGCAAAGACAGATATCAAGGAGACAGAGCCCGGAGTAGTCTACGTTGCAGGAGAAGATTGGACGGCATACTCAGTAAAAGGTATTATACCACAAGGAAGTAGAGTGAGAGTTGTACGAGTAAATGGATTAAAACTATATGTAGAGAAGATAGATTAGCTTAAATTGATATAGAAACATTTATTAGTTTCCACATGTCTCTACACTAATACAAGTAGGTGTAAGTATTGTTCATAGACCCTATAACTCTAGTTATAGTAATTATATTTTTAATAATAATACTGGGGATTGTAATAAGCCACATTAAAGTCATACCAGAATACAAAAGACTAGTTGTTTTTAGACTTGGTAAACTCATGGCTATTAAAGGGCCTGGACTAGTTTTCCTAGTGCCAATAATTGATAGGGGTGTTGAAGTAGATCTTAGAGAATTTGTCCTCGACATACCACCACAGACCTGTATAACTAAAGATAATGCACCTGTAGATGTTGACTTATTAATCTACATGAAGATCTTTGATCCACAACTGGCAGTTACATCTGTTCAAAACTATATTACAGCTGCCACTGGTATAGCTATGACGACTTTAAGAGCTATTGTAGGTGACATGGTTCTCGATGATGTATTAGCTAAAAGAGAATATATGAATTCCGCACTAAGAGCTAAATTAGACGAAATAACTGATAGATGGGGTATTAAGGTCACCAGTGTAGAGATCAAGGAAATAAAACCTCCAAGAGAAGTCCAAGAGGCTATGATAAAACAAATGGCTGCCGAGAGGACAAAGAGAGCTATGATACTAGAAGCTGAGGGTAAGAGAACATCTGCTATATTAGAAGCTGAAGGTCACAGAGAGGCGCTTATAAAGAAGGGTGAGGGTGAAAAACAATATGAGATATTAGTAGCTGAGGGTAAAGCTAGAGCATTAGAACTAATACAAGAAGCAGCCGGTAAGTTAGGTCCTAATGCATTACTACTTCAATACTTCGACGCTCTTAAATCAATAGCACAATCACCTGCAACTAAAATCGTAGTCCCATTAGAACTACTAACAGGGTTTTCAAAAATACTAAGCACAATAACACCTAGCAGAAGTGAAAGCGAGAAATAGTGTTTTCCTATTTTCATATTTTACCTTGCAATGATATTTTTACCAGTCACATGTTGAGCTTTTCTAACAATATTTGTTTTTAACTTGAATAGATCGTTAGAGGATAATAGGTATTACTTAGAGACGCGTATTTTACTACCTCTTATTACCTCTCTTTATTTCTCTACCAGCGGAATAGCCCTAAAGATTCTAACGCCAACCTTCTCTCCAATGGTTAGTGAAGATTGAATACTCCTAGCAACGATCAATCCCACATCTGTGTTAACTAAGAATTTCTCGATACCATTAAATCTAACTTTATTTACAATTCTTCCTTGTATCTTACCGTGTTGGTCTATCCAAGCACTGTCTGGAGGAATATAGACTCTCTTAACATTAAAATCTTCCTCTACACATAGATAGAGAGGAATGCTTTGTTCTCCTACGATGACGTTACAGCGAACTCGATCAACTTCACTAACTTCAATCACACTCCCGAGCCATGCTAAAGCTTCTGGTTCTAGCAGCGAGGAGTCTAGTTTTCCAGGTGAGTTACTATAAAGCACTCTTCCACTCCATAAGAAGACTAGTTTATCAGCTCTGCTCATAGCCCAGTCTAAATCATGTGTAACTACTATGACTGTTAAATCAAGCTCTCTAGCTATCTTCAACGTCTCCTCGTATATGTTAACTCTCAAGTTTACATCTAAATATGACTCAAGTTCATCTAGTAGGAGCGGGTTACCTTCACATACTAAAGCCCTTGCAATAGCAACTCTCTTTGCTTCTCCACTACTAAGTTGAGCCGGATACCTCTCAGAGAGGTGTCTTATAGATAATTTCTCTAAAGCCCATTTGACTCTTTCATTAATTAAACTCTTATTAGCTTTTCTTACTTCTAAGCAAAAAGCTACATTATCCCAGACTTTCATATGTGAAAACAAGGAGCTTTTTTGAGGTATATATAAAACATTTCTCTTATAGGGAGGTAAGTTATTTACATTTTTACTATTAAAAAAGACGTCTCCTTCATAGGGAACTAAACCCGCTATTACTTTAAGGAGAGTAGTTTTACCAGAGCCGTTAGGGCCTATTATCACCGAAAGTTCTTTCGGAGAGAACTCCACTGTAACATCGTGGAGAGCGTAGTTCTTGACGTTTTTTAGTAAAACTCTTACCAATATACTTCACCAATCCACTTCGAAGCAATCTTCTTCTCTAACACATCTATTAGCTCAATAATACTTACCATGATCAGTGATAATATCATTATAGTCGCTAATATGTGTTGAACGTCAATAGTCAGATAATACATGAGTAAGAGATAGCCTAAGCCAGATGAAAGAGCAACCATTTCGACTACAATTGTTGTTTTAAAGACCATTATAGCCTCAGTCTTTATTATTGGGAGAGTTTTAAGAATAGCCATAGGCATAATAACTTTTCTAAGAACAATCCACGGGTCAGCGCCTAAAGTTAATGCCACTTCTACTTGATCTAAATCTATTGTTCTACTTGAGTTTAAAATACCATATAATATTGGTGGAAAACTACAAATAAAAGTAGCTGCTAGAGATAATTTAAATGAGTCTAAGCCGACCCACAAGATTAATAGTGGGACCCATACTACTGAGGGTGTCACGAAGAGAATTGTAGCTATTGGTTGTATATATTCAACTAGTTTTAACCCGACAAGAACAAATCCTAGAACTATGCCTGCAATGGTTCCTATAATAAAACCTAACCCAGCTCTAATTAACGTGATAATCGCGTTTTCGACAACACTATGTAAATACTCAATATCTATAAAAGACTCCGCTACGTAGCTAAATGGTGGAAAAATATATTTTGGATAAATGTTGACTCTACCTAACAACTCCCATAGTAGTAAGAGTACGGATATAGACAGAATAACCTTTTTTATTTTCAATACATTTACACCTTTATTACAAGAGTATTAGCATCATATCTCTTTTTGATCACTCCCTTGGAGTAAGCAAAATCAATATACTCTTGAATTTGTTGTATATCTATCTCAGTGCTCCACTCTATACTTTGAATAGCCTTTGTAGCAATAACCTTACTTATCCCCAGCCATTTAGCTACGATCTTAGTAGCGTATGATGTATTTTTACGGATTACTTGTATTTCGTTCTCAATAAGTCTCACTATTTGTTTAATAACGTCTGGATTTTTCTCATAGTATTCTTCCACGACAAAAATGTAACTACCTGGCATATTAGGCCATACATCATTACTTTCAATCAGTATCTTTAAGCCTAATGATTCAGCTACCTCTGGATAAGGTTTTGGCAATATGGCAGCCACTATAGATCTCTTGATGAGGCCTGCTAATATTTCTTGTGGTGGTAAAGATTTTATCTCGGAAAAGCTCACATTGTATTTATCTTGTATTTTAAGTGCTAGAAAATGTGTTTGTGTCCCAGGACCGAGTGTGTAGACTACTTGGCCATTGAGGTCTTTTAAATCCTTGATCTTATCTGGGTCAACTACAAGCGCGAAGCCACCATTATGTATTTTGCCAATAATCTTAACTGGAATCCCCTTATCCATCATCATTATTATGGGTCCTAGGCATGCTTGTCCAGCAACTATGTCTCCCCTAGCAACAGCTGCTGCTAACTCCATACCTGTTCTAAAAAGCAATAAGTTAGTAACGTTAATACCATTCTCTCTAAGACTTCCCTTTTCAAGTAGTATGTAGAAGGGTGTTGCATGAGCATTAAACTCTACCCCTAGAGAGATTGTGTTTGTGCTTATAGTTAACCTCTTTGCATAGTCATAGCATAGCATTCCTAAAACTAACATGGTGACCGAAATCACTATTATGAGAACTATAATTCTTCTCTTCAATGTTTAAACACTCCTCTTGGCGAATATCTATTTACGAAGGAGCTTGCAAGACCTCCTTCTCCAAGGGATATGAGGAATTCCCTTGGTATTTTTACGCCGCTAGCAATCCATGGAAGAACTACATCTAATATGTTCTCTTCTGGATAATGTATTATTCCACTAGAAACACCGACAATTGCTTTACCGCCCTTATAAGCCACCATACTCATAGTCGTGGGCTTTATAGGTATACCGTAAATGACTACTTCATCAGCTATACTCGCTATTGCACTTGGAGTTTTATCTGTAGGGTCTACACTCATACCACCTGTTACTATGACAGCATCGTGTTCTAGGAGAAGTGCAAGAATTTTTCCGGAGATCTCCTCAAGATCGTCTCTAGCATATTCGATTCTTCCAGGAATACACTCATATTCACTGATCTTTTTAAGCACAATAGGCCCCGCTAGATCTCTCCTCATACCTTCCACAATTTCTGTTCCAGTTACAACAACACCTATTTTCGGGTGCTTATGTTCAATAACTCTAATTATTGGTCTATACTCTACTAATTTTCTCTCAAAGACCTCAAAGAACTCTACTGAGACGTCTAGTGGGATCAAATCTACAATTCCGATAAGATCTCCCCTTCTAATATAACTACCAGTCTTTCTAGTTACGAGTACGAAGACTCCGGTAGAATTAATTTCTTTGAGAACTGTTCCATTAACTAATAATAACCCACTCTTCTCAGCAATTAAAAGAGCCTTACCCTCCTCACCTAGTTCTATTCTAATATTTTCACCTGCTACGATATGTGCAAACTTCTCTACAGCCTCTACTTCGTGTAGAAAACCAGGTCTAGACCAAGTCTCATCATAAACGTAAACATAGTAATGACCACAATTCTTTAAAATGTCTACATCACTAAATGTAACAATCTCACCACGACGCTTAATAGCACCCTTAAATCCATGCTGTATACAAGTATAATCATGAAGTAATTTGAGACCTATAGCGTCTTCTACGCGCACAGTTCTAATCATCTAATGTCCACCAATTTATTGACACTTCTATGTTTCCTTTTAAATACTTGACCATAAATTTATAGACAAAACCAAACAGGTATATTGGGGAAGAGAACTTACTGATTAAGAGCTCACTAGGCTATAAGACCTTTCTTCACATTATTTTCCACTAATAGATATTCTTGGACATAATGGATCTCCAGCATTGAGATCGTGTTTTAAAATATATGCTCTTGCATAACACCCACCTCTACAACCCTGGAGAATTGGGCACTTTAAACAGACTCCTGGTAATTTGGGAGGTGTATTTACAACTCTAACAAGCTGGTGTTTTCTATATTCTTCAAAAGCCTCTATTACGCTTTTATCCCTCACACTAGTGATCTTAAAGTCTAATATATCGCAGAGAAGAACATTACCTTCAGGATCTATGTCCATACCGCTCATTTCACGACAAAACCAAAATCCAATATCCCTTTTCAAGAGTGGGGCCCATGGTGTACACCAAGCTGAGAGTCTTAATCCATATTCACGTGCTCTTATCCAAGCGTTTTCAATAGCTTCAAGGTATTCGCCTGCAGATACGTATATGCGTGTTTGTAATGCTTTACCTGATGGCATTACTGGTAGCAGTGCTAATTCATTAATATCAATACTGACAACATAATCTATTATTTCATGAACTCTTTTATAGTTTATCCTATTCACAGTAGCTACTATTGAAATATCGCTGAGTTTCTTCCTTAAAACCTCTATACCCCTATTAGCGAGGTCATAAGATCCATGGCCTCTAATCTTGTCGTGAACTTCTCGCGGACCCTCAATAGTAGCAAATATGCGAGTATCGGTCTTATAGAGTAATTCTACGATATTATCGCGTACTAGAGTAGCATTTGTGACAATACTCTTTTCAACATTATATTCATGAAGCATTAAGAGTACTTGTGGTAGATGTGAGTGTATTAATGGTTCTCCCCCTGTAAGATTCACATATTTAATCCCATTCTCACCAATGTCTTTAGCTAATTTCAACTTCTCCTGTAAGCTGAGTTCTCGTAAACCCCTAAATCTATACGTATAACAATGTAAACAATCTAGGTTACAAGTTGCTGTAAAAATCCATATAATGTACTCTGGCTTAACCATACATAAACCACACAAATATTCTTATTTTAAATTTTAAATAGTTTAATTAGTAGGATGTGAAGTGCTTCTTAAATTTACTATATAGTTGTTTCTTCAACCATGACTCTCTTACTCTCTTTCTTAGTAAGTAAATAGTTTAAAAAGCCCCCAATATTCTCTAAAATGTATTTTTCAATATAATCTATGAGCTCACTCTCTGTTAAGTGTATTCCGTGAGATAGAAGTTCTCTTAATAATTTATCGATTAAAACCCTACTTCTATCGCCCTCCTCTACTGGGAATTTAGCATACTTTACTAAGTGTTCAACTACGTTTTCAAGACATTTTTCACAGCCTATTTGTATGCCTTCAAGTACAATTACACCTTCATTTTCAAGAAATCTCCTCGTGTTACTTGGAAGTATCGGTTTAGAAACCAAGAAAAATTCCTCCGGCTTATATACGCTCTTATAGAACAATACTAATTGAACCTCTGTAACTCTAACACCACGCCTCTTACCTTCAACAATTTCTCTGAGAACATCACTATTAACACCGAGAACATCTGCTAAACCACTCCATAAACCTGAAAGCCATCGTTTAAACCATTCATCAAAAGTAAATGTTGATACAAGAGGACCTTTTAATTCGCGTGCTCTGATATACCAGTCATTCTGTTCTTTACATTCAATTATCACTTGTGGTCTTAATATCGGTAAATCAGGGTTATTGAGATCAACTATATTAGTTATGAGCCCAGAATACACCATTATATCTGGTCTTAAAGTAGTATAAAGTCTCCACACTGTCTTTAGGTCTTTAAAATCCCTCCAACCAATCGGGCGCGGTGCTTCGAGAAAGAGGCTTAAAGATCCTCTTCCAGGAATACTCACAGCGAAATTTGGCGGTAAAATACCCGCTTTCTGTTTACCAGCTCTATCAAAGTGTACATAGCCATGCTCAGGGTATATTAATTTACCGCCGAGTTTACCGAAACCACGTAGTAGAGAGGTCAAAACCCACACCTCGTAGAGGGTTCTCATATTAGTATTTAAACTAGAAGTTACAGCAGCCTTAGCCTTAGACGCATAGTCTTCAAGACTAAGTTTGCCTCTCAATAGATCATAGAGGTATAGTGTAAGCTTCTTTTTTAAGTGCTCTACCGGGTTTTTCACAAAACTACTCATTTCCCTTGAGAGAAGCCAACCTCTACCACTAACAGAACTCACAGCACTATCTAAGAACTTAATAAGTAGATTCACATCTCTACGAGCCTCATCGAGAACACCACTCTCAGCATAAGCATAAACAGTGCATTCTCTAAAAGTATCGAGGTATTCTTCGCAATGGGGACTTATTAGCTTTATTCTCCTACCTGGAAGGGTTTTTACACATTTTTTAACGTCTTCTAATACATTTAAACACTTAGTCAAATTTAAAATAACAGATCTACTCACGAATGAACACTCTTAACCCTAGCTCTAAAATATTTCTAACTAAAAGAGTAATTAATATCCTAAACTAATACTCAGTATGTCCAATTATACAATATCTTAAGACTGAGCAATTACTTTTTAACCCAAATATTTTACCACCATAAATTCATGTTAAATACATATATATACTCAATAGTCATTATAGGGATAGTGTTTGGCAATGATGCATTAACAAGATCTAGTTGTAGCATCTAAGACCCAGTTTAATAATGTCCCTGAGCTCTATGAGTAGTGTTCTTTCGAATAATTATTATAAAAATTAAAATTCACGATGTAACATAAAAATAGTTACTGAACTACATAAGTAGGGGAAGCATCTTATTGCCACATATAGATAGAAGAATTTACGAGCACCCAATAATAACTTTTAACCGTGGAAAAAGAGTGATATTTTATTTTGAAGGACATCCTATCGAGGCTTATGAGGGGGAGAGCGTAGCTGTAGCATTGTATGCTCTTGGTGTAGATGTCTTTAGTTGGAGTCCTAAATTTAGTAGACCTCGCGGACCTTTTTGCATGATTGGTAAGTGTAGTAGTTGTTTCATGACTATTAATGGCGTTCCAAACATTAAAGCTTGTAAATATCCAGTGCGAGAAGGCTTAGTAGTTGAGAGACAACGTGGCTGGGGTTTACTTGCAAAAAGTAGTATTTTGGAGGATTATAAGCCTGCTTCTAGCGAGAAGATTGAGACAGACGTTTTAGTTATTGGTGGGGGTCCAGCAGGACTCATTGCCGCGTTAACAGCTGCTAATTATGATTTAAATGTAGTGATAGTTGACGAGCACTTTAAGCTTGGTGGGCAGCTTCTTAAACAAACACATAAGTTTTTTGGTAATGTAGAACTTTTCGGAGGTCTTCGTGGCTTCCAAATAGCTGAAGAATTGGCAAAGAAGATTGCTTTAGAAAAGAGAATTAGAGTTCTAATGAGTACTATAGCGTATGGTGTATTTAGAGGTGGCTATGTAGGTGTCGTAGGTGAAAATGCCCATTATATTATAAAGCCTAAAGCCCTCATTATTGCCACAGGTGCACAAGAGAAATATTTAGATTTTCCAAATAATGATCTCCCTGGGGTTATCGGTGCTGGTGGAGCACAAACCATTATGAACGAGTTCGGTGTTAAACCTGGTGAAAGTGCTTTAGTAGTAGGGTCTGGTAATGTCGGCCTTATAGTAGCTTACCAACTACTACAGGCTGGTGTGAGAGTTCGCGCCGTGATCGAGATTCTACCAGAAATCGGTGGATGGTTTATTCATGCAGCTAAAATTAGAAGATATGGTATTCCGATCCTCACGAGACATACTATTAAGTATGTTGAAGGAGACGTTAGAGTCAGAAAAGCCACTATAATAGCTGTTGATGAAAAATTTAATCCTCTACCGGGTACTGAGAAAGAGTTTGACGTGGATTTAGTACTATTAGCTATTGGTCTAGAACCCGACTCTAGACTTGCTATTCAAGCTGGAGCTGTTGTAAAATATATGCCAGAGCTTGGAGGCTTTGTACCCGTTAGGACAAGGTTCCTGGAGACAACAGTGAAGAATATGTATATAGCTGGCGACATCTCAGGCATTGAAGAAGCCACCGCGGCCATGCTTGAGGGTAAAATAGCCTCCTTAGCTATAGTTTCTCGACTAGTTGATACATCAAGGTCGAGTAAAGCTCTCGAGGAGGCTGAAAAGGTCTTAAAATTCCTCTGGGAGGAGTATAGAGCCTCACCATTACTCTTAAGAGCTAAAAGAGGTAAAGAGGCTGTAACTATAAGTATTAATGAGCTTGAAGATCTGAGGAAGAAGTTCCCATCACCAGTTTCATTTGGGTGATCTATGTGGAGAAGTTCACGTTTCGAGAAACAGGCGTTATTAAGTTAGAGGAGTTAAAGAGACTTAATTTGTTACCACCACAGGAAAGACTCTTAAAAGGCCCTGTAGCCATACTCGAATGCCCCGAAGAAATACCCTGTAATATCTGTGTACCATTTTGCCCAAGTAAAGCTATTCAAATGGAAAGTATTATAGCGTTACCTAAAATAGTGTGGGATAAGTGTACTGGGTGTGGTATATGTGTAGCCGTATGTCCAGGTTTAGCCGCTTTTGTAGTAGATATATCAAAGCAAGACGCTGATTATGTTACTATACCCCACGAACTCCTCCCGGTACCTAGAGTTGGAGATAAGGTCATGATACTTAGCAGGAGTGGTGAGATATTAGGTGAAGGTGTTGTTATAAGAGTGTGGGAGAGAAATAAGACCTACGTGATCACTATTAAAGTTCCAAAAGGCTTAGGTCTCGAAGTAAGAGCTATATTGTCAAAGCCTCTTAAATAGCCCTTTCCAATTAACGAATAAGTATTTATATTTACTTTCCAGTATTTTAAAATAAAAACCTTAGACTTTTACCTCTTAAGAGGTGTTATCTTTACTTGCTGGGCGAGAAGAAGCCGATAATTATTTGTCGCTGCAATGACGTAACAATCGAGGACATTATTAATGCTGTTGAGACTGGTATAGATGACTTCGAGGTTTTAAGAAAATACTTGAAGATCGGGTTTGGACCTTGCCAGGGAAGAAGCTGTCTATTATTAGCAGCTAGAATATTTGCAAAGCTTACTGGAAGGAGAATTGAAGAAGTAATCTCTGAGTATCGTGTTAGACCACCAATAGTTCCTATTCCAGCTAGAGTACTTTTAGCTGGTGTTATAGAGTGAGAATTATAGTTATAGGTGGAGGTATAAGTGGCCTCTTTATAGCATATGAGCTGTTGAAGCGCGGTATTAGAGATATAATTGTAATAGAAGAGAAATACCTGAGTGCCGGGGGGTCTGGGAGGAACATTGGGTGTTTTAGATCTTCTTTTACGTCGCCAGAACACGTTATATTAATGAAGAGGAGTATTGAGCTCTGGTTAAACTATAGGAGTGAATTGGGATTAGAACTTAAGCAGTCCGGTTACTTGTGGATTGCAAGAAAACCTGAGACCCTTGAAATCTTCGAAAAACTCTCAGTATTTCATAGAAATTACGGTATTCCTACAAGAGTTCTCAGCATTGATGAAGTTGAACATGTACAGCCTGGTCTTAACAAGGACATTATTGCTGGTGCACTTTTTGATCCAACGGCTGGAAGAATGCCCATATTTGAAAACCTTGTTAAGCTTTACTTGAAATTGAAGACTTTAGGTGTAATTTTTCACTTCTATACTAAGGCTATTAGGCTTAATTCGAGTGGTTACAGAGTTAAAAGTGCTATTACAAGTAAAGGTGAAATTTATGGAGACATCTTTATAGTATCTGCTGGTGGTAAAGGTACACGTGAGCTCCTCGCCACAGTTAACATAGAGTTCCCTGTTATTGATGAAACTAGGCATCCCATTATAACAGAACCTTATGCCGAGATATTAAAGCCTGCACTAATAATTGATTGGGACACTCCAGGTGCACCTTACGTCACGCAAACAGAGCATGGAGGCATAATATTTGCGCGAAATATTGCAGACATTCCTGAAGCACTACTCACATCACACCGCATAGATGTCATAGGACTCACTATTAAGCCCATCATAGAGCTATTACCAATATTAAAATATGTTAACATATTACGCTACTGGATAGGATATTATGAGACAACGCCAGATCATCACCCAATATATGGACCCATATATCCGTACGAAAACCTCTACGTAGCTGCAGGCTTTAGTGGACATGGATTAATGATGGGGCCTATAACAGGATTACTTATAGCAGATTGGGTTTTAAATGGAAAGCCCAGTATACCCATAGCTGAGAACTTAACACTTGAAAGATTTAAAATAGGTAAGCTAGTAAAAGAGATAGCCATAGTTGGCTAACACCAGTACTGGTGCTTATAACATGAAGCATTTCTCGCATCACTTTGTATATATTTCTAAAGGAGTTGCAAGACTTCAACAATACTTATCTACTCTTGTTATCGCTATTATATTAATCACCATTATAAATATATCCATAGCTACTGGCGTAGTGTATATAATTACTACAGGTGGATCAATAAATCCAAGTCTCGTGATCACAGCATTTGCCGTAGCTTTTATAATTGGACTTACACCAATACTCCTCTATTATGACGCTACGATGAGTCTTGTGAAGTGGAGTAATAGTTTTAATCGATATAAGCTAATTGCATTTTTACTAATAATTACTCTAATAATTCAAGAACCATTTACAATGTATCTAATCTATGTCACTATTAGTAAAATAAACGATATCGTTGCCACAACTACTAGTAAAGGATTTTTCCCTGAAATTACCGAAGAACTTACTACGCTATTACTAATAATAAGGTTAATTGGTACTTTAATATACATTCTAAGCACAATAATCAACCTAGTTCTTGTCGCTATCTTTAATACTATTAAAGATGAGTTTACTTCGTTTTTAAATAATATTTTAAAACCAGAAGAGTTCTATATCTATACTGTGGAAACTTGGAAGTTGAGTGATGCAACAAGCTTTCTTAGGATAGCCCTTATACTCTTCCTCTTAACATCACTAATAATTAATATACCTATACCCATAATACCTAATATTACAGGATTGATCGGGTTTATACTTTATATTACCGGAGTAGTGAGAGCTTATGGCTGTTTAAGTGAAATTAAGAAATTTGTAGAGCTTGTTGCCGATAATATAGGGAAAGTTCCCTGACAGCTCCAACTATTTTTACTATATTTTCCTGGTTCTCTAAGAACTTCGGCGTTAGAGTTTAAACCCTACGCTTTTAAGCTTTACATCATTAATTATTACATAATGTTCTCGTTTAATTCTCATAGTCTGAAACGCGCTCTACTTCATATACCAAAACCGTGGTGTAAAAGCGCTAAGACATTTATCAATAATGCCGATTACTAAGATTTAGTGAGACCTAATTATGCATACTGCTTTTCTTGTAGTACATTGTGCTTTCGTGTTGAAGTCTGCAACTTTCGTTTCACACTTTCAAAGAGCTTTCTAGATAACTTCGTGTTCACCAATGAAAAATACGGTAGGGCAGTAAAGAAATCACTAGAGGTGATTAGAATTAATTATAAATAAGATATTTGCTTCAGGGAATTATCGTATTGTCTATCACCGATGAACTTAGTACATTATGTAATGCTTTACAATATAATGATCTCCTATAAAATTTAACTAGAAAATTTACTTCTTTGAAGTTAGCTCTGTAATTAGTTTTAATAATTCATCAATTTTCTTTACACCGCTAGTTTCAATTTTCTCTTTAATTTCACCGTTACTCACTCTTAGTAATATTGTTGTCGGTGAAGCATGTACATCAAATTTCTTAAAAGCGCCACTAGCTGCGTCAGAAACACACTCGCGTGCAAACCAGTCACAAAGGACAATTACATAGTTTACTTCAGGAAACATCCTCCCAAAGATCTTGACAAAGGGAAACCAGTAATTATCATAATTCCTACATGCAGGACACCGCGTATTATCAAAATAAACCACGTAGTAACCATCACTCCACGGTAAAGCCGGATTACCTGAAACTTGCCTAAGAATCCATTTTTCTTTATTAAAATCATAAACATATATCCCGTGCGGAGAGTCCACATCTACTTTATCCAGCTCTAATCCCTCTCGGCCTTTTTTCCCCTCAGCACTTGAACTAAGCATTTTCTTAAGTAGTTCTAAAATGTCTTTCTCTAAGCCCATTTTAATTACACCCTCTAGCTAATCTCGCTACAAACATATAATAATTTACTAGATTATAATCATGTTTATCTATGAGAAGTTTAGATCAAGCGTGTGGGTCGTTCATGGTACCGTATAGTTATTCTTAAAACGGTGTTTTTATTAAGTTTTTAGATTAAGTTGGCTTGGTGGCGAATATATGTCAAAGTGTAAGTTTCGAGAAGATCTAGATAAAGCCATTGAGCTATATAATAGGTTACATGGTGTTGAGGCTCAAGCTAAAATTATTGATGTTAATGGTGAGAAGGTAATTATTGAGTTCACAGGCACGTTTTGTCATACATGTGGTGTACGTGATTGGCTTGAAGATCTAGCGTACTTATTAGTTTCTATGGGATATAATGCTAAGCTCGTAGAGTACATTGAGCCCAAAGGTGAGGAGTTTCAGTATAAGAGAATAGGTGTGTTTCAAATTAAACATGGTAGCGAAGAGAGTGGTGATCGTGAAAACCAGGATAGATGAAATCGACAAGTTAATCATTAAGGAATTAGCTAAGAATGCCCGTATATCTTTTAGAGAACTAGCTGGAATTGTAAAATTAACTGATGTCGCCGTTATTAAGCGTGTGAGAAAACTTGAAAAAATAGGTGTTATAAGAAAGTATACGGTTATCGTAGATCCGAGGTCTTTAGGCTATGAACACGTGAGCTTTACTGGTATAAATGTGAGGCCTGAAAAACTCTTTGACATTGTAAAAGTACTTGAAGAAATGGAGTGCGTTAAATACTTAGCGCTTACAGGAGGAGATCACGATGTCTTGGCTGTTATCTGGGCTACTACACGTGAAGAACTAGAAAAAATACACATGGAAATAAAAAATCTAGATGGAGTTATTGCAGTATATCCAATGATACTAGCTAATGTTATTAAAGATGAACTATATGTTTAATTAACTCTCTATGATACTAGATTATTAACATTAAAGAGTAGAAAGTTAAATAAGTATCTTTAAGTAAAACTTTGAAAAAGAGGTGTAGACGATGTCTTTACAATTATCTCAAGACTTATTTAGATATCTACTACCAGAAGGCTTACCTAGAGGTTCTTTTATAATACTAGCTGGAGAGGGCGGCTCTGGTAAAAGTGTTATATTAATACATCTCGTAAAAGATGTACTTAATGCGGGTGAGCCGGTAGTTTATTTAACTCTTGACGATGATCCTCTAACAGTTTTAAAACAACTATCAGCGTTTAAAATATCGGTTGAAAATTACTGTTCTCAGCGATTATTAAGTATTATTGATGGATTTAGTTATACTATGAGACAACGTAGGGGAAGAGTTCATCCATGTATTATAGATGAAATCTCACCTGAGAATCCTGATAACACAATAACTACTCTTATTAAAATAGTTGAACAATTTAAATTAGAGGGGAGAGGACTCGTAGTTATAGACTCTCTGAACGAGGCTATGATCTCATTAGATCCAGCACGCTTTGTCTTTTTCATAAAGTCTCTGAGAGCAAATATTGCTAAGTCTCGTGACATAATAACTATAGCTACACTACATACTTCAACCAATGAACTAAGAAATTATCTCTTAATAATAGAACATTTAGTGGATGGAGTATTAGAGACTAGTAGTATACCTGAAGACTTAGCTTCTCAAATACCTGTCTTTGTGAGACAAATTAGAGTATTAAAAATGAAGGGGGCTTCGCATAGACAAGGCTGGGTTTTCTACAGTATAGATAGTGAAGGGGTTAAACCAGCTATTTTAAGAATAAAGAGCTAGGTTAAACGTTTGACCTCTCCATGAGTAATCTTGCTTTTTTAATAACATTCTCGGCCAGTATAGCTGGATTCTCTGAGAAAGCGTAGAGTCCGAGTGGGGAATACTCTAGCTCAATACATTCGAGAACAGGTAAGTCTTCTACGAGTGCTAGTTTAACGTAATAAATGTCTGCGTGAAGTCCTTTCTTAAAACATAAAATTACATCTTTGCCATTAATACTAGCTACCACTAATAAGTATTCTCTCTGCTTTTCTACTAGAACTTTCTTACTGTGAGATTTGAGAGTGTTAATAAAGAGATCTACATCTGTACTCATAATTATACACTATAAAGTTTCTCTCTAATAGGTGGTGGTAAAGACTCTTCACTTATAACTATAGCTGTGTGAGGTGGCTTTTTAGTCTTAAAGCCTACAATAATGTATCGTGATGGGTCTGAGATATTACCTTGTATCTCTCCACGACCAAACCTAATATTGAGGACTCTTACTTTAACATAGTAGCCGTCACTTCTCTCAACATAAATGTATTTTCCATGTTTTAATCCCAATAATATCACCATACTCTTTTTACTCTATGCATGCTCCACGTATAAATATATCCCAATATAAAGTTTACAGCGAAGCCCAGTATTATTCCCACTAGTTGAGCAAGCCAAAACGGTGTTCTCAATAAAAGTGGGAGTAATGTAGCCATAGTGACCTGTGTTATCCAGCTACCAATACTTGCAAGGTGATATTTAACTAGTCTTGTTAACACGCCCTTTAAGTGTTTTTCGAGGCCTGTCCCCTTAAATGTTATCTTTTCATGTAAGATAAAATTCCACAAGACGCTGGTCTCAAAGCCAGTAGTAGAGGCTATGGGACTAGCTATATATCCATACTTTGCTAGTAAAGCGTATATTGCCTGCGCACTTGTAAGATTAATGAAAATCCCTGAAATTCCAATAAACATAAAGACTAGTACCCGTAGCGGTTCAGAAAGTGGGAGAGCTAAGAGCCTAGGTAATTTTCTAGCGTATAACTTTAACCAGTCGTTATCACTTAAATTAACTAGTATGATCTCTCTGCAATTTAAGACATCTCTACCAGCTATAACACCCCAGACTACAACCATATTATTCAATCTTAACGCTCTAAGTCTAAGTAGCCTCAACAGTAAGAACCTATATAATGAGAGCTTAGTACCAATACATATATTACCAGACACTGCTATGTTGTCGATCTTAGAAGAGAGGATCTCCCCCCATTCTAGCGGAGAACACACTTCAACACCACTATAAGCTATACAATATTTTAAGTCGTTAGCTAAATTATCCAAGTACCAAATACACCTCTAGCAAATAGCTCTTTATAATTAATTTTAATTTTATTTTTCATCTACATATAGTGTTAATGTGAAGCTCTCAGTCGATTAGAGGGGTGCTAATAGTCATGTGTTTACTGCCGGAAAACCCTATGCAAGAAGCTCTATTTGCATTAGTATTATTTATGTATGTACTTAGTGTAGTCTACTTTACGAAGAGAGCATATATGTACATGTTAAAGAAAGGGCTTAAGAGAAATGTTGCAGTTTACTATAACAGGAAACTCATACACATATTGGCAGGTGGTGTAGTAGCTTTCATTACACCCTACATTTTCACATCGCCGCTGATACCATTAATGTTCGCCCTGGTAATAGCAGTAATACTCTACATACCACACTATAAGAGTCGAGAACTCTCCTGGTTCCAAGTAGAAGACAATGCATATGAAGTGAACTTTTGTATTGCATGGGGCTTATCACTATTTGTAGTTTGGATTGTCTTGAAAAATCCATATTACGCTATAATACCACCGTTATTTATGTCTCTAGGTGATGCTGTAACAGGTATTGTGAGGAATGCTGTATATGGTAAGAGGACTAAATCTTGGATTGGAAATATTGCAATGTTAGCTGTAACGCTAACTATAGGATGCTGCTATACAGGCGTGCACGGTATAATACCGGCTATGTTCTCGACAATTATAGAACACTTTGAAATACCACCACTACTAGATGACAACGTGTTAATAGCGGCTGTTTCAACTACGAGTTTAATTCTCTGTAAACTCTTCTTCTAAGACACTTACTTCTACAAGTCCATAAAAGTTTTTAATAAGAATTCAATTCTAAGAGTTAAATGCTTTCTTAATAGTTTCCTTAGTATATTAACTTTTTATTTAAAACCTTATATTAGAGGAAAAATGATAACTCGACCTTTCACTTAAAGGTGTTATATTTTTGAGTAGAGACCCCTGGAGGATACTTGAAGAAGAAATATTAAATTGTACTAAATGTAAACTCCACATGTATAGACGTAGAGCTGTACCCGGTGAGGGTAATAGAAATAGTGTTCTAGTGTTTATTGGCGAAGCTCCTGGTGAAAAAGAAGATGAACAGGGTAGACCTTTTGTCGGCCCTGCTGGCAAACTACTCACTGAGCTAATAGAGTCTACTGGTTATAGAAGAGAGGACTTTTATATTACAAACATAGTTAAGTGTAGACCTCCAGGTAACAGAGATCCAGAAGACGATGAGATTAATGCTTGTCTACCATACCTGATAAAGCAATTGGAATTAGTTAAGCCGAGAATTATAGTGTGTTTAGGTAGGCACTCTGCAAGAACTATTTTTAAATTAGCTGGGTTAAAGTGGACTAATATGAGTACACAACATGGTAAAGTCTACTCTATAAGACTTTTCAACTTCAATGTTAAAATCATACCTACATATCATCCTGCAGCAGCGCTTTATAATCCACAGTTAAAGAGCTCTCTGGAAGAAGACTTTAAGAAATCCATTAAACCAGTACTCAGCGAGGTATTAGAGGCTAGATCAGTGAAGAAAACTCTTTTAGACTTCAGCTGCGAGAAGAAGTCTTCTCTTCTCAAATGACTTGTAGGTAGAATAAAGCAGATATAATCCACAAAATAGAATTACAAGTGAGTAAATGACAGCTACTTCACGTGGAGCATAGATGGGGTGAGAAACCATAGTTACCCATTTCTCGGCTCTTGCTGCAAGCATATAGAGTGCTAATCTAGGAAGCTCTGTATATATAAGTGACATCACAGTAAGGGGTTCAAAGCCGAGGTTTAAGTAATACTCTGCTAAATCCAATACTAGTAGAGTAGATAGTGGATAATAATTGTAATGCTCTGTAAAGCCCTCTACTAATCTCTTCAACCTAGTTACTAAGGACCTAACTAGCTCTGTACTATTAGATATAAATAAAACTCTACTAGGTAAACTTGTATAGAGATCTCGTGAGATATCTAGTAATTGCTCAAATATTTGTATAAACTTCACTAAGTCGTTTTTCTCAGATAAATTAATCCTCCTACCTATACCCATTTGCAATAAGTAATTTACGTGAGCATCTAGGAACTCTTTTAGCCTAGTATTAATTAATCCCACATTGCGCATGCTTAGAGTTTCATTTACATTGCTATAATTATCTAGGGTTACGTTGAACCAACCTAGAGCTGATAGAGCACGCGTCCACGCTCTAGCTGTAATATAGATAGCTTCATTGACATCCTTTTCAGCACTAAAAGATGTTTTCGCCTGTATGGCTAATTTTTCAGCTTCACTAGCCCTAGTATAGGTGGTTATGAGTAAATCTAAGTAGGCTGGGTTAACGTACTTAGTCTTCGCAATTACTTCTAGCTCCTGTATAATTTTATTCTTAATACTTGAAGCTATAGTGAGGGTTTCTTCTATTGTTGAACTGATCTCTCTATGTAAAGCCTCCGTGTTCGTGGTATTTAAATATGCAAGTTTAGATATATACGCATTAACAAGCGCTGCATAAGCGAGTGAAGATGCTACATAGTATCTATCATGAGAGGCTACCGTGAACGCTTCTTCTAAGTATTTATGTGCAAGCTCATAGTACTCATCTCTCCACATTACACTCTCTAGTTGATGTAAAATGTTCCCAGTAATAGAAGACAAGTTCTCATATATAGTTCTAAAAGCTATTTGAGCGCTTTTGTTTGTCATAGTGGTTTTTGAATTCTCAAATTCTTCATATATAAAGTCATAAACAGTGAAAATCCCTCTAACAGAAACAGGGGTATAATTGAGAAGTTGGAGTTCTACGCCAGGGATATATACAAGAGTTAAATTCTTCTCTTGTGCAGCGAGTAGTTTTTGCTCTAGCCCGGCCACAGCTCCAACTATGCCTCCTGGACCTATGATACCTGTCGCTGAAACACTTGTAGAGCATTCTTGACCCTGAAATATCTGTAAAAGCGCTATAAAAAATAATAGTGTAGCACTAAGTCCTCCTACATTTGCACTGATATCCAGGTAATAATTACAACACTTATAATCCACGCCTGTAATAACTGAAGCATACATTAACGCGAGATTAAAAGAGACTGCTACATCTTCACCGACACCACTACTAGTAGAGATCAGCCCTTTTCCGCCATATATAACCCTGATCTCGCCGGGAACAGTTGCACCTCTACCATCACTTAAGACCGCGAGGAGGGTTACCCTACATGTCTTATACTGTTGCTCTCCTAGTGCTGGATTAATCATATTTAAAGTTAACATGACAAGTGTTAACATAGATATGAGTATTTTCACGGTTGAGGATTTTACATACACGTTTTTCCCCTCAGCGAAACTCTGATTAATCATAGCTCATTATTGCCGGGTTCTCATCACCAGTATTTTTAAAATACAAACTCCTTAATAACTCATTAAGACCACATTTAAAACTATCATTTTAAACAACAAATAGGTCCTAAGGAATGCTGTGTTTTGATATTATAGGATCTCTGTTCTCTTGTACATGTATTCAAAACACCTCTAAAAATCGCGTGTTTGCTCAATAAGAGGGTGCTTTTTATAAGGTTTTACACGAATAAGTCTATTGGGTTATGTATATGAGCGATATGCCATTTAAGCTTCTAGCTGAGACAATGGATAGGTTAGAACTAGTGTCTGCGAGAACTCAGATGATTGCCTTACTTGCGAATTTATTTAAGAGTACTCCACCGGAAATAATAGATAAAGTTGTTTATTTGGTATCTGGTGTATTGTGGCCTGATTGGAAGGGTATGCCAGAACTTGGGGTTAGTGAGAAGCTTCTTATAAAAGTGATCTCTCTCGCGTGTAATGTGAGCGAGAGTCAAGTAGAACAATTAGTCAAAAATACTGGTGACCTAGGCAAAGCGGCTGAAACTCTAAAAGGTAAAGCACAGGTCAAGGTCTCACTATTTACATTTACACAAGGAGTTTCCAGAGAGCTAACTGTGAGTAGTGTTTATAATACTCTTGTAAAAATAGCTCAAGCACAGGGTGAAGGCAGTAGAGATCTCAAGATCAGGTTGGCTGCGGGGTTGTTAAGAGACGCGTCGCCTAAAGAGGCAAAATTCATTGTGAGGTTTATAGAGGGTAAGTTGAGAGCTGGTATAGGTGATGCAACTATAATGGATGCATTAGCAGTGGTATATGGCGGTGGTAGTGCTGCCAGGCCTGTAATAGAAAGGGCATATAATCTAAGATCAGATCTTGGAGAAGTCGCAAAGATCTTAGCTATCGAAGGCTTAGAGAGCTTGAAGAGAATTAAGCCGGAAGTAGGTATTCCCATAAGGCCTATGCTCGCTGAGAGACATAATGACCCGAAGGAGATTCTCGCTAAAGCTGGAGGTATAGCTCTCATAGAGTACAAATACGATGGTGAGAGAGCACAAATTCACAAGAAAGGCAACAAAATAGTAATATACTCGAGAAGACTTGAAAATATTACTCATCAATATCCAGACGTTGCTGAAATGGCTCTTAGTAATATTAACGCCGATGAGGTCATAGTTGAAGGTGAAATAGTAGCCTATGATAAAGACACAGGTGAATTACTTCCTTTCCAGGAGTTAATGCATAGAAAGCGTAAACACGATATACATATCGTTGTAAAAGATTATCCTGTGAAAGTTTTCCTCTTTGACCTCCTTTACCTCAATGGAGAAGACTACACAGTTAAGCCAATTATTGAGAGGAGAACTGCATTAGAAAAAATTGTGAGAGAAACAGAGGACTTTATGGTAGCTAAATATATTAAGACGAGCGATCCAGAGGAACTAGAGAAGTTCTTTATGCAGGCTATTAGTGAGGGTTGTGAAGGAGTAATGGTTAAAGCTATACATAAAGACTCCATTTATCAAGCTGGTGCAAGAGGCTGGTTATGGATAAAGTTTAAACGTGATTATAGAAGCGAAATGATCGATACTGTAGACCTAGTTGTCGTTGGTGCTTTTTATGGTAAGGGTCGAAGAGGAGGTAAATTTGGCACTCTTCTAATGGCAGCTTATAACCCCGAAAAAGACATGTTTGAAACTGTGTGTAAAGTTGGCTCTGGATTTAAAGACGAGGACCTAGATAAACTACAAGATCTCCTAAAACCATATATTAGGAGTAAAAAACACCCAAGAGTAGACGCTGAAATGGAGGCTGATGTCTGGGTAGACCCCATACTTGTAGCTGAAATTATTGGTGCAGAATTAACACTCTCACCAATACATACATGCGCTAAGGGGGTGTTAAAACCAGATGCTGGTATTTCTATTAGATTTCCACGATTTATAAGATGGAGACCTGATAAGAGACCTGAAGACGCTACTACAAGCCAAGAACTAGTTGAAATGTATCAGAGACAATTAAAGAAAGTAGCTAAAGCACCTGTTGAGGGTGAGGCCTAAAAAGCCGTGATTCATAACTTCTCTTAGCAGAACAATTCGTTTTCCAATATCTTTTCAGCACATAGTAGGTGTTGTATTTGCCAACTGTAGTAGTTGTGTTTACAGGACCCGCTGGTTCAGGTAAGAGTAGTCTTGTAAAGGCTTATAGTGAATGGGCTCGTAAAACACTCTTCTTAAAAGTTGCTATTGTAAATCTTGATCCTGGCGCAGATGAGCTCTCATACAACCCTATTTTTGATATTAGGAGGCTATTTACCCTTAGAGATATTATGTTAAAGTATAATCTTGGGCCTAATGGGGCTTTTATAAAAGCCTCTGAGCTCATAGCTGAGAAAATAACTGAGATCTTCTCAGAAGAGCCATTTACCGACATTAATAAGTGGGATCTAGTGCTCATAGACACACCTGGTCAAATGGAAGCCTTCCTCTTTAGACCTGCTAGTAGAGTTTTTCTCGAAGAGCTTGCCAAGATATCACATGCTATATTAGTGTACGTTATTGATGCCTCTGCTATTCAAAAAGTCTCTGATGGCGTTTTTCTCTGGTTCCTCTTTGTACTATTACAAGTTAAGACAGGGCTATTAGCCGTTCCAGTAATTAATAAGAGAGATATCGCCAGTAATCCTAAGATAGTTAAACTACTAGTCGAAGACCCTTCAAAACTCATTGAAGAAGCCCGCGAAGAAGGCTTATCAAGCGAAATAATATCAGATCTTATAGCTATAGCTGAAAAGACAAAGGGGCCATTTAGAGCAGTGTTAGTATCTGCTTTTGAATTAGGTGACATGGAGAGACTTCATCAACTTATACACGAGGCTTTTTGTGTATGTGGTGATTTAACATAGTATATTAATGTACTTAAAATGTACTTAAATAGCTATAATTATATTGCATATTTTGAATCGTATTACAAACTAGGAAATAAAACTTAAAGTTTAGAGAGGAGTAAGGTGAGTGCGCTGTCAACTATTTATAAGCCGAGAATTCGGATTAGAAGATATTATTTAATATTGTTCTCTCTACCTAAGTGGCAGTATCTAGTATTAGCGCTTCTATTACTATCTCTCATAGTATTATTAACTACTGGCTTATCATCTTATCCTCTACTACTTAATGCCCTACTGGTATTCTTATACACAAGACTCTACGCTCTTTATTACAAGGAGACAGTATTCTATAAGATTAAGAGGTCTCTCGGCCTGGCACTCGCTACTTTAGTTTACTCCTCGATACTATTAATTATTGTTAGAAATATTCCACTAATAATCACTTCTACCGCTACTCTTACAATAGTAGTTATACTGGGCTTAGATGGAATAAGTCTCTCAAGGTATTTGATAGCTATTTTACCTCAAACTACTACGTTGATTATAATGAGATTCTTTGATCACATAACTAAACACGCTCTTCTCACGTGGCTTTTAATACTAGTAGTATTAGTACTAGTCGACGTAATCATATATCTCTACATGTCTAAACATAAACTCGGTAGAGTACCAGCTCCGAATTTAGGCACACTTTTCCTCAGGAACTGGCTTGATAAGAAAATGGAGATCGAAGAGGTATTTGAAAAACTCGGTGAAGAAGTTACTATAAACCCTAGGATTATAGAGTTTGGAGATGTCCTCGTAGTATATACAGATGTTCACTACGGGCCTTTTTCAAATATTGGTAGTAGTAGATTGCCAGCAATTCTCTCAGAGAACTTTAAAAGACTTGGCAAAAAAGTCTTAGCTTTACATGGATTGGGTTCACACGACAGGAATATTGTCTCAGCAACATATGTAGCTAAATATAGAGAGAAGCTTTTAAGCGAGTATTTGAGTGGTGATAAGAGAGAGTTACTTTATCATGGAGGATTCTGCTCAGAGTACTATGAGTGGAGAATTTGTGGTATTGTATTCGATAAAGTCTCACTTATTTTTATATCGCGTCCATATGCTGGTATTGATGATCTACCCTACAGTATTCAAGTTGAATATGAATTTAAAGCTAAGAAACTTGGATTAGGAGAGCTAATATTAGTAGATTCTCATAACTGGGAGCTTCAAAAACAACTAGACTTAAATGGACTAAGAGTAGCTCTTGATAATGCTCTTAAACATGTTTATGAGATTAAGCAGAAAACACCTATACTCCCACTACATAGACATATATGTTTTAAAGCAAGGGCACCGGGTCTAATCGATGATGATGTTTGTTTACTGTGTATTGAGGGGGCTAGTAGAGAGAGATTTTGTCTAATTTACATGCGCGGTAACAATATGAAGCCTTACGTGAGAGATCTTTTACTTAAACAAGCTGAACCCCTGAACACCGATCTAATAGAGGTCCTCACAAACGACGAGCATAGTGAGACTGGAATTAGGGCTTCAATAATATATATCCCAGTACATGAGAGTACAGAGTTACTAAGAGCTCTTCGTGAAAAGTCAGAGGAGCTCATAAAGACTACTCCTGGGACTAGTGTGTGGTTCTATACATTGCGTGATCGTGTAAAATTAATGGGTGAAACTGCTTTATACTTAGAACGGCTTCTAGAAATCTCTATTAAAGAGACTGCTATTCTTCTCTTAACATACGTGTTTCTCACACCAATAGCTCTACAGATAATACTGTTCTCACTTGGATTCACATAAGTTATTAAAGGGTTTATCTATTAAAGGAAGAATTTAAAAATAAACCACTGATTACTATTATAGGTGAATTGTTTGTCTACTGAGAGTGCCTTTAAGTGGAGTTACAGAATCGAGAATATTGTTGCGACGGTTATATTAGAGCATGAGCTTGACGTTGATCACATCGAAACAACTCTTCCGGAATTTGTCTATAAACCAGAACAATTTCCAGGTATTGTATTTCACATAGATAAGCCGAGGGCAACAGCACTGATCTTTAAATCTGGTAAAATGGTTGTCACCGGCACCAAGAGCGTGGCGCAACTAGTTGAAGCTGTTAAGAAAATACTGAAAATTCTAAGTAGGCATGGTATTGAAATACGGGGAAGGCCGCGAGTACAAGTACAAAATATTGTTGCCGGAGGAGATCTACACGCGTATGTAAACCTTGAAAAGGCAGCCTATTATTTAGAAGACAGCATGTATGAGCCTGAACAATTTCCGGGATTAATATTCAGAATGAGAGATCCCAGAGTAGTATTATTAGTTTTCAGTAGTGGTAAAATGGTTATTACAGGTGCTAAGGAAGAAAGAGAAGTTGAGAGAGCTGTTAAACAGATAGCTGAGAAACTATGGAGCACAGGTTGCATAGTAGGTCCTCGAGAAGAGGAGTTAGAGTAACTCTGTGTTTTTAGCACGAAAACATATATTACTCTCTTACCCGATATTCTTTATGAGTGATGAGGCGGGCAGCCTCTTAGACCATGAAGAGGAATGAAGAGTATAATGCTCACTCTGAGAAACCACTTGTTCCAGGCGTCATTATAATCATTGATCTAGACAAGTTTGGAGAATTTGTCGAGAAACATGGACTAGATCCATACAAGCCTAACACTATTACAGGCGAGCTTACAAGACTTGTTGTAGCGTTTGCTCAGAAATTCAGAGGTGTAGTTATATATGGCTTAGACTATGAGAGAGGTACTGAAGAAGCTGTAATTGAAATTCCATATGGCGTAGAATATTTAGACCTTGTGGTTTCCGAGTTAGAGTACATAGCTAATAGAATAAGAGAGCTCGGGGCTACATTAACAGCTATCGTAATCGTCGACTATGTTAGTGGAAGACCTGCAAAGAACCGTAGAGAGGCCTATGAGGGCACTCCCGGTAGGAGAAGGGCTTTAAGAGCTCTCAAGAAGGCTAAGAAAAAAGGTGGTAATAGAGTAGTTGTATTAGCGTAGTCGGAGTTGTCTAGTGTAAAGTGCTTCAAGAGATCTTATTCTCTTAGGTATTGGTGGATGTGTGGAGAAGAATTCTGAGATATCTTCAGTTTTAGCTCTCTTAAGCTCTTCTACAACTTTATCAATATCTACACTTCTAGGATCCACTAGTGGAGTGTAACTATAGAATGGGCTAGCATAAGCCTCAGTAAAGGCATATATAAATAGTGCTTTAAGCTTACTACCGGATATTTCCTCCCTAGCTCTAGGTGCCCCTCTATAATATACATGCAGTCTTGCAAGAGCTCTCTGCATTGCACGCGGACTAGTAGCATAAGCTCCTGCAGAGTCTGCATAATACTCTCTCAGTCTACTAAATGCTAATACAAGTATTTGTACTATAAAGCTAATAATAATAGCAACTATACCGGCTAGAACTAACACTAATCCTCCTCCACCGCCTTCTCTCTTACGAGAATACAGTGTTCTTGTGTATCCTGATATAATTCCAATTCTCACTAAAGTTACTCCGAGGAAGTATAATATGCTTGGAATTAAACCCATGAATAACATTATAGCGTTATCTCTATGTTTATGATGGCCCAGCTCGTGTCCAATAACAGCTCTAAGCTCTTCAGGTGTAGTTATTGCCATTAAACTACGCGAAACAGCTATGTATTTCCCAGCCATAAAGTTACCATATGCAAAAGCATTAGGTGGTCCTTCAACAATAACTGCTCTAGGAGGCTTTGAAAAACCAAGTGTTCTTGCAACATCATCTACGACACGCTGTAATTGAGGATCTCTCTTAGCACCGTACATCATATTTATCAATAATGGAGAAAGAATATAAGTTATCATGTTAAGCACTAATACGAGTACTAGAATTGAAATAATAAAGCCTGCTGTAATCTCTACTCCAACAATATCCAGTAAAATATAAGTAATTATGCCTATGCCGGCTATTCCTGCTAAGATCACTATTAAGCCAAGTATAACCATAGAGGCCTGTAGTGAGAACCTCCCAGCTACACGCTTAGCTACTCGCGGTGCAATATATCCTGCCCCTATAAGCATAACTGTAAATCCAAGAATGTAAGCCACTATTAGCGTTAATAGTAATGATGGTGTGTAAAACAGCCACATTTAACTTCACCTAATATTTGAAATACTTTTCTCGCTTAAAAAGACTCTTAAGACATACCTGCTTTTCTACTTCTTGATAACAGCTTAGTTAGAAGTAGAATTAATATAATAATGGCTAAGATCACTATTATTAGATCGACGTATATTTTAGCCTTATCAAGCAGAGAGGTTGTAGTAGGCGTCTCATATGTCGTGGTGTTTGATATACATGGGCTTGTTCCTGGTGTACTGCTAATTAGAGTTGTTGATGTTAAAGTATTTTGTTGCGTATTTCTCGAGGTTCCTCCTAACGCACCTACTTGTGTGAGTACTTGTACTACTGCAATAGCGAAGAGAAGAGCCTTACCATACATATCTTCATCTCTTAATTCACGCGCACTATTAGCTAAGTCTATATATAAGTTGTAAAGGGGCGTTTCTGAGACCTCTGTATATATAGCTATCATTTTCTCTAATTTGTCAGATATGCTAGAAGTATCACCAATAGCTGAGTGTAATAGTAGTGATGTGTAACTTAGTATAAGCAATGATATTCCTAAAAGACCTATGTCATTGTTCTCACTCATATACGCGGCTACATTGACACGATCGTTAAGTATATCAGCGATATCGCCGGTAGGGGTTATACCAGCACTATTAAGAGTTCTCATTACATATACATATGAGGCAAGTGCACTAGAATATACTTGGATTAGTTTATTTACTTCACAACTCAACTTTACATTACTGGAAGAACCCATATTTTCATATATTGAGTGCTCTAAGAGGTTTCTATAACTACGAGCAATATTAATTAATGTGACATCTAAATTACTAGTATTTAACGCTGAGTTAGCTTGTGTGTAATAATACCACGCCATATACATGTATGCCCTTGCCAAAGACGACTCCAAAGAACACTTACTCGAAGCAGTTTTACTATACTCGTTAAGAGCATTATAGAGAGAGTTTATAGTGTTCTCTATACTCAAGATACCTGTAGCAATCGCTAACTGTAAATATAGTGATAGAGCAGATTCATAGAGATCTATTAGTTTAAATAACGCGTATGTAGGATAATTCCTAGAGATCTCGATTAAGCCTGCAAGCGTATTATTCAAGTTCTCTATTACTTGTAGGTAATAATATTTATAGGCACTAGGTAAAGTATTAGTAATACTAGTGGTTTTTTTAATATAGTCGATTATATCGCTCATTATTCTAGTTAACTCGTTGTTTAAAATATTGGTTAATTCTATACTTATTTTAATGCTTATTCCAGTTGCGTTTTTTCCAAGATCAACTCCTGTAAAGTAATAAAACGCCTCTAGAACATTGCCGACTTCTATGACGCTGACATTTATTTTTTTACCATATTCTACTAGGTCTATTGTTTTATAAGTAACTCTCCTAATAGTTAACCAGCCTCTAGTGATCTCTTCGTAAACCGGATATTTATATATTCTCTGTCCAAGTGGTATTAAGAAGACCTTAAACCCGCTGGATGCTGCTGCCTCAAGTTTCTCTTTTAAGCCTCCTACAGGGCCTATGGTTCCATCGGGATTAATCATACCCGTCATTGTTGTGTTATTGTTTATTGATAGACCTAGTAGTAGGGAAGTAAAGCCTACAGTAAATAATGCACCTGCACTGGGTCCACCGATAATTGGAGTAGTAGATTCTACTAAAACATAGTAGTCGTAGTTAGAAAATTCTACTTGTGCTAGTAGTGACGCTATAAAAGCTGCTATTCGTGCAGCACCTTGTGTTTCAATTTCTGTGTATGGTAAAGCTGAAAAGAAAACTCTACCATTACCAGGGTAAGCTATGCCTAGAGTTATCTTTGATAATATACCAGCGCCGCTACTCGAGACTGCTGGAGCATATACTGTCAGTGTTTTAACGACACTGTACTCTAAAATACTGTAAACTGGCGTAAGAATTATAAATACTCCTATTAGAAATAAAAGCACTAGCCACTTCAAGTTCTCACCTCTTTACATAAGAGGGGTTACAATTAGCTACTAATAAAGATTGCTCTCTACAAGTGAAGTTATTAGAACTAAGAGAGGGTAATTTTAAATACAGACTTTTATTAAAATTCTAGTGTGTGATGAAGCCGACATATTCTGATCTCTTGATGAGGGGTCGATTTTCTGACGTGCCTTAGATCATGCAGAGTGCGTGTGCTACTTCATAGTTTCTAAATTCTATTACAGCGTATTCGCGGTCTTTAACTTTGAACCAGTCGATTCTCACAAGATCTGTAGAGACCTGTGATTCAAAGTGTGTGATTCCGCTAGCTGACACTTCACTGAGCTCTATCCATGTAATTATAGACATTAAGTATAAATTGTTAGTTTTCTTGATCAGTGGAGATAAGTAATCTTCTGGGTTAGGTGTTATAGTTATGCCTGGGTGATAGGGGCCTGTAGCAGGCATAACTACTAGGTATTTGTCCTCGTTAAGGGGGATTTTAAGAAAACATGGAAATTTATAGGCTTCAAAACACTTTAAGGCAGGGTGTTCATGGCCTATCACCACAATATCGTATTCATCTAAACTCAAATCTTCATGACCATGAACAAATAGTACCTTCTTATTACTAACCACCGTTGCTAAACCACTTATAAATTCCACGTTGAGTTTTCTCAGAACAGACTTTATGAAGTTGTCGTGATTTCCACGTATCACTATAATATCTTCAACTCCATTACTTCTAAGAAATTTAATGAGATCAGTGATTTCTTCTCGCTCTTGTCTCAGTAATCTATCAAAGGCGTGTTTTAAATCACCATTAATTATTACTCTAGAGACTTTGAGCTCTCCGAGCACGAGACTTAGTGTATTTAGTGTTTTTCGTAGTTGAATACGTGGGAGAAAAATAGCTGTATATCCGCTAACTCCACGTAGACTATAGCTTAACCCCCTTGAAGCCGCCTCTTCAAAACCTAAGTGTAGATCTGAAAGTATTAGTGTCTTAGAATTACCTATATAGAGGAATGGCGTGCCAGAGACAATATAGAGGTCAATGTGGGGGATTATTTGTCTAAGCATAAGTGATCTTCCAGTTAGACCAGGGATTAAGCGGGCCCGCCGGGATTTGAACCCGGGACCTACGGGTTAAGAGCCCGCCGCTCTACCAGGCTGAGCTACGGGCCCAGTCACTTCATTTATAATAGGAGGTTACCTTATATATTTTGACTGCTTTAGTTTTTAACACACTTTAGACTACTATATACTCTTGGTGTGGGGTAAACCTAGTGAGTGTGCTGAAAAAACCTAAAAAGATCACGGATTTTGCAAGGAGGAATATTACAAGTGAAGAGAAAAAGCTAAGTACAGGGGCTTCAAAACCGGTAGAAGAAAGTAGCGATGTAGAGATCGAAGAAATCCTCAGATCAAGGATGCATAAGGCTAAAGAGATAGCCGGTGAAAGCATTATTACAGATAAAAAGCAGGAAAACCAAGATATCCAGGTCTCACAATTATTTAACAGCGATTTAGCTGAGAAACTTACACTAATAGCTCGCGAAGCCGCTCTAAAAATGCAAGTTGAGTTTATAGAGTGTGACAAACAGGGTAATTGTAGTGATGGTAAGAGAGTTAGCGAGGTTTTTGAGGATTCTCGTGGAGTTAAATGGCAAAGGGCTTTTTTACCTACGAGTAGGTCGCCAATATTTCTGAACTTCATAGCGGAAGACTCCAAGATAATTGGACGAGTAGGTAGAGCACTTATAATTGAAACATCACGAGGAGCGAGAGCAATTATTCCAGAAGACTATATTTGCGAATTGACTAGTAGATATGGTATTATATTGAATATAGATAAATGTAACACTTATAAGACTTCACCGTGGAGTGATAGAGGAGGAAGAATTAAAAAAGAGATTAGTTAAAGAGTTAAAATAAGTTAAGTCACTGTATAGAGTATCCTCTGGGGGCCTTCAATATCCATTAGCCTAGCAATTCTTCTCCTTCTCCTCTTTCTCACAATTCCCGAAGGTTTCCACTCCATGTCGGGTGTTCCTAGACTACCATCGGGAAATTCAATTATTTTCTTAAGTGCTAGCAAATGGCTTACAGCTTTTCTCACACGATCTTCTCCAACAATACCACTAAATTCTTTAACTAGTTCTTGGAATAGTACAGGTCTGCCTTTCTTTTTAATAGCCTCGTATACCAAGTCCGGTAGCTCATAGTCTCTTGGCGAGATTTCTACAATTATATCTTTATCTTCAAATACAACTCTCCTAGGCATTGTAAGCACCTCTTTTCCCCAATTTATTTTTAGTGGGATTTCTTACTTATAAAGTTTTACAATATTTATACCCACCTCTATATATACAAGTATATATATGGATATTCGTGGAGAACACTACTGTACCTCGAAGTTATTTTAATATCTTTAATCTAATATTTTCTTATCCCTTATAGTTTAATGGTGAAAGTTAGTTGTGGCAACATCCCTTACTGAGACCTCGTGGAAGTAGGGTTTTGCTCTTAGGAAACGAAGCTATTGCTAGGGGGGCTCTTGAAGCTGGTATTTGTTTTGCAACTGCCTATCCTGGAACACCTTCTACGGAGATTGTGGAAGTTCTCTCAGAAGTAGCTAGAGAGTGCGACATATATGTTGAGTGGAGTGTTAATGAAAAAGTAGCTTTTGAATCAGCTTATGGTGCAGCTATCGCTGGTGTGCGGAGTATTACAGCTATGAAGCATGTTGGTTTAAATGTAGCCTCTGACATACTCATGAGTTCTGCCTATGCTGGTGTCAGCGAGAGTTTTGTCGTGGTAACAGCTGACGATCCTAGCGCTCATAGTAGTCAAAACGAGCAGGATAATAGGTGGTATGGTTTACTAGCGCACTTACCAGTTCTTGAACCATCAAATGCGAGAGAAGCCTATAAATTCATAAAAGAAGCTTTTAAGCTGAGCTCGAAGCATAAAATACCTGTGATCTTTAGATCTACTACGAGAATAAGCCACACGCGGATGCCTATAGAACTTGAAGAGGATATTCCTATAGAAAAGAAGTGTAAAGGTGAATTTACTGTAGATTACGAGAGATGGGTACTTATACCAGCACATACTAGGAGGAGAAAACTAGAACTCTTAAAGATCTGGGAGGCCCTGCGCGGAGAAGACCACTATGTTACCATTTACAATCAGGGATTAGAGAAAACTATCATTGCTAGTGGTTTAGCATACACGTATGTAAGAGAAGTCTTAAACTTACTTAATTTAACTAATAGGGTTACACTTGTAAAAGTTAATATGCCTGTTCCATTGCCGCGTAAGCCGATATTAAAAACACTAGAATACGCTAGAGAAATCCTCGTAGTGGAAGAGTTAGATCCCATTGTGGAAATGCAGTTAAAAGACCTCGCTGCCACATGTGGCTTTAAAGTTAATATTAGAGGTAAAGATCTTGTACCTGAAAGTTATGAACTCACCGTTGAAGCAGTATATAGAGCCGTAGCGAAGTTTATGAATGTGGAGGATAAGCTTCCATGGGAAAACGTAGAGCCTATTAAATTAAATCCGCCAATACCACCAAGACCTCCTATACTTTGTGCAGGTTGTCCTCACAGGAGTACATATTACGCTGTGAAAGTTGCCGCTAATAGGGCTAGATTACGTAATGTTGTGTATACAGGTGATATAGGATGTTACTCTCTGGGTTATCAAAAACCGTTTGAAACTCAAATGACGTGTTTTGAAATGGGTGGTAGTATTGGTGTAGCACATGGATTAGCTAAGGTTATTGAAAACCCCGTTGTAGCTGTTATTGGTGATTCAACATTTTACCATGCAGGTATTCCACCAGCACTTAATACTGTGTATAATAAGAGTAATGTATTAATTCTAGTACTTGATAACATGACTACTGCTATGACCGGTCATCAACCACATCCAGGTACAGGAGTAACAGCTACGGGTGAAGCTACTATAAGAGTAGCTCCTGAAAGTGTACTAAGTTCTCTCGGATTTAAAGTCTACATTATAAATCCACTACATGTTAAAGAGGCTATTGAGGAGCTTACAAAGGCTTTTGAAGAGTTTAAACATGGTGTTAATGTGGCTGTAGTTTCACGTATGAGATGTGCACTAGAGGTTTTAAGAAATGCTAGAAGACGTGGAGTGATCTTACCAATATATACTATTGTAGAAGATAAATGTACTGGTTGTATGGCGTGTGTTAAGTTAACAGCTTGTCCCGCTATAGTAGTCGAACCTGGATCTAGAAAGCCTCGTATTGAGAGTTCTCTGTGTGCCGGTTGTGGACTTTGTGCTGCGATATGTCCTTACCGTGCAATTGTGGTTGCAAATAAGCCTAGTGAAAACTGGGAAGCGCTGTGGTGGGGTCCGTGAGAAGTTATAATATATTAATTGTGGGAGTAGGTGGCCAAGGACTACTTACACTTGGCTCTATTATAGGGGTGGCGTGTACTATTAGAGGCCTTGATGTAGCTGTTGCAGAAGTTCACGGAATGAGTCAACGTGGCGGTAGCGTGGTAGTTTACGTTAGAATAGGAGAGGAGCCTAGTCCAATTATGCCTGTGGGCAGTGCTGATCACATGTTAGCATTAGAGCTTATAGAGGCTGCTAGATATATACATTATGTTAAAAAAATGGGGCATGTTACTGTTAATGACTTTTTGTGGCCACCTCCACTATCTATATATCCAAGTAGAGATCAGTTGTTTGGCGAGATGAAGACTAGAGATATCAAGTTACACGTTGTTAACGCAAATGATATGAGTACTAAAATTACTGGTTCGCCAATATCCGCTAATATAGCTATATTAGGGTATGCATTAGGTGTAGATGAATCTCTGCGTGAATTGTTAGGATTAGATGTCATAGATAAGTCTCTTGAAGAGCATTTCAGAGGTCATGTATTAGAATTAAATAAATCTCTACTTAGAATGGCTTTTAAAGAGGGTTTAAAGCGTGGAGAGTAATATTCTCGTAAATAAGCTTGAGGAAATACTAAATCTCATAGATAAAATTGAAGGTACCATTAGTAGGCTAAAGCCCGGGGATCAGGTCTCATCAGGACTAATTTACCAGTTGTATGAGACAATTATACTTCTCAGGGAGAAAGTAGTTGAGGTTAGAATTAAAGTTACTTATTGTAGAGATTTTTCTCAATGATTACATAGTTATTTAAGAGATTTAAACTAGGTTACGCAAAAGACGTGTAAAGGGAAACTACATGATTAAGGAATCACATATATCAAAAGTAATTATCAGATATGCTCTCAAAGACCTTGACGAGCTCAGTGAAGTTGACGTAGTAATAGTAGGTGCAGGACCCTCTGGTTTAACGGCATCATATTATCTCGCGAAAGAAGGGTTTAAAGTACTAGTTTTTGAGAGAAGATTCAGCTTTGGTGGTGGGACTGGTCCTGGAGGCAATTTGTTACCTAGGATAGTGTTTCAGGAGGAAGCTAGACCGATATTAGATGATTTTGGGATTAAATATGTTAAAACAGAATATGGCCTCTACGTAGCTGACCCAGCCGAGGCTGTAGCTAAACTTTCTAGTAGAGCTATAGATGCAGGTGTGAGGATTCTCCTAGGTGCACATGTTGAGGACCTAGTTTACAGAACAAACCCCTTAAGAATAACTGGGGTTATGTGGGTGTGGACACCTATACATGAGGGGGGTTTTCACGTAGACCCACTATACACAGAATCCCGTGCTGTTGTCGATGCTACAGGACATGGTGCAGAAATAGTTAATATTGCGGCAAGGAAAATACCTGAGCTTAAGATCGAGGTTAAAGGTGAAAAGTCCGGTTATGCTGAGCTGGCAGAAAAACTAGTAGTAGAATATACTGGTAAAGTAATACCTGGTCTATATGTTACTGGTATGGCTGTTGGTAATGTTTATGGATTACCAAGAATGGGGCCTATATTTGGAGGAATGCTACTTAGTGGTAGAAAAGTAGCTGAGATCATTACGAGGGATCTCAAACAATCTTACTAAACCACAGTGAAGGTTTTTAATAAAAATTCTCATTTTTCTTAAAATTGAGTAAAGGTAGGAGTGTAATGAAAGAGTTAGAAGTATTTATTGTATTTCTTGCTTTTTCATGGCTACTTATAAATCTACTGTATAAAGTATACTTACGCCGTTATAAGTCTATTTCTATTAAGTATGGTGTTCTCTTTATGTGGAGAAGATCTAGTAGTGTAAAACCCGGTAAAATAATTAGTAAAATTTATCCTTTATGGATAGCTCTTTACATTATAGCACTAGGACTCACTATATATACCGTCATCTTAGCTATATACGTGAAATTTGTCTATAAGACGCCTGCTGCTGTTATTTTAATACCTGGAATTAGTGTTACAGGAATAGACCTATTATTTATGCTCACAGCAATCTTCATTAGTGTACTTGCCCACGAATATATGCACGCTAAAGTAGCTACATCTAGAAATATTAAAATGAAAGGCTTTGGCATATTAGTAGCTTTACTAATCCCTTTAGCATTTATAGAGCTTGACGAGGAATCTTTTGAGAGTACTAGTAAGTTTAATAAAATCGTAGTTCTAGCTGCTGGTGTCGCAGCAAATATGTTTTTATATTTAATCGCTATGTTAGTAATTTACAATTTAACGCAGAACGTTGGTTTACTTGTCATAAGCGTTTCTCGTGGAAGTCTCGCTGAGGAATATGGTATTAGACCATATGATATAATCCTGGCTGTTAATGGTACTGAGTTAAAGTCTATTAGTATTTTAAGAGATTTCATGTCAATTCATGAGAACACGGTACTTAAATTTACAGTGTGGAGATTTGGCAGTGGTTACAAGGAGATCGCGGTGTTTAAGCCTGCTAACATAACTATACTCGGTATTTCAGCCACAATTGCACCTAGACTCGAAGCAGCAAGTATATTAACACCATTAATAACATTACACTTAATAACATTCATAACATGGCTTTATATTGTAAACTTTAGCTTAGCACTAATAAACTCAATGCCACTATATATAACCGATGGTGGAAAAATAGCAAACATTGTTCTCGGCGAGAAAGGAGGTAAAATAGCAAATATATTGGGAATAACACTACTAGCACTACTACTAGCATCTAGTAGAATATCATAATGTATAAATAAAGCCTCTTCCAGCTGAACACGTCTACTATTAATTTTCACTACAAGTTCAAGTATAACCCTATTGGTTTTATACAATGATAACACGTAACCATGTTACGATTCCATAGAATTTTCTATGAGTAAATTAAATACTAAGTTCTTAGAATACGTACCCGACTAATATATAATTAGTACACACATTAATAAAACCTCCGAAAACGTATTATTCCTATTCTATAGTCATCTTATGTGCTCTTTACCTCAAGGCTCATAATGATCTTTATAATCTCAATTTTCCACAACCTCTATAGTTATGTGCTTTTAAACATATGTTATGTTATGAATTAAATTTAAGTAATTATTCTAAATGTTTTGTACGATTACATCAGCATTTACTTAGAGTTTTTTCAGCATATTTGAGAGCTCTATCTATCAATTCCGAGTAGTTACCTAGGTAGTTTCTGGGGTTTAAAATTTCTATTATCTCCTCTGGGCTTAATAGTCTAGATACTACTTCATTTCTTAACAGGGCTTCTGCAAAGCTTTCACCTGGTTTTAGACTTCTCACAATTTCCATGAGGAGTTTATGTGCCTCATGTCTAGCCAGCCCTTTCTGAACAAGTTTAATCATGATGGCTTCAGACATTATTGTCCCCCTGGTTAAATTTAGATTTCTCTCTATAGCCTCTATGTCTATGCGTAACACGCTGAGTAGTTTAAGCATATCTTCTAATATTTGATCCACCAGTAGAAAGGCGTGAGGTATTAGTATTCTCTCACTACTACTATTAGTAAGATCTCTCTCATGCATGAGAGGTATATTTTCAAGAGCAGTAATGACAAGTGATCTAGCTACCTTAGCTAATCCAGAAATTCTCTCAGCTATGATTGGGTTCCTCTTGTGAGGCATTGTACTACTACCTACTCTCAGCTCAGATTCGTACATTTCACCTATTTCCGTCCTAGATAGCTCTCTAATCTCCAAGGCAAATCTATCTAATTGCGATGCTAATATTGCTAGTGAGGATATGAGTTCAGCAAAGCCATCTCTAGGAGCTACTTGCGTTGATATCTCGTGAGGAGTAATATTGAGGATTTTTGAGACAGTTTCTTCAACTTGAAGCCCTTTACCCAGCCAGCCAGCCATAGTTCCCACAGCACCCGACATTTTTACTCTTACAACTCTATTAGTAAGCTCACATAGTCTTTCATAACTCCTACTCAGCTCATATACGTAGTTAGCGAATTTAAAACCCACAGTTATAGGTACTGCATGTTGACCATGAGTTCTACCAACCATTACTATATCTTTATACTCTCTAGACAGCTCAATAAGGCGTTGAATTACTTGAGTCAGCTTTCTTTTCACAATAGTGAGGGCCTCACTGATCACCAGGGTCCATGCTGTGTCAACTATATCATAACTTGTAGCACCTAAATGTGCATATCGACCACACTCACCACACTTCTCTCCTAGTATGTAAGTGAGGGCTGCTATATCGTGACCTAATTCCATCTCTTTAGTATATATTTCTTTAGCTGTAATATTTGAAGTACACTTCTCATAGATCTCAATGCAGTTTTCTGGGACTAATCCAGCTTTAATTAAACCTACAATAAGCACCTTCTCAACTAGCAAGTATTTTTTCACAAGGTTCTCAACACTGAATATTTCTCTCATCTCCCTAGAGCCATATCTCCATTCAAGAGGACAAATAGAGTTAAAATCTACCAATTATTTCACCTATTTATTATTTCTTTATCAATAAATTTTAGCATAATTTACAAGGTCTACAATTCTCTCTATCTTATGGTAGATAAAGAGTGTTCATGTTGCAGACGCTTTTAGTCTCAATTAATATTTAAATTCAATGTTTCTCTCAGCGAGGAGAAGGCTATAAAACTATTTGGAGAATCTTAGATGGATTTAAGTTCGAGAAATAATTATGGAAGAAATGTATTTACATAGACTCAGCATAAGTGTCTATATGTAAGACTTAGATGATCTTTTACCAGACTTTTACTCCTATGGGCACTTTCTCGTCTAATGTGATCAAGTAAACTTTGCCTGTTGTTTCATCTTCAGCAACTACTAACATAGCTTGACTTTCAATTCCTGCTATTTGTTTAGGTTTAAGATTTGTCACAAAGATCATTTTCTTGCCTTTTAAGTCCTCGGGTGCATATTGGTCTCCGATTCCCGCTACAACTACTCTCTCCTCGTCTCCAAAGTTGACAATTAATTTAATTAATTTCTTAGTCCTAGGAACTCTCACAGCATCTTTAACTAAGCCAACACGCATTTTAAACTTCCAAAACTCCTCTACATCATATAACTCCTGAGCTTTCTCTGTCATAAGCCTCACCAAGCTTTTACTTATTTCTGTAGGGATAATAAACCATAATCATACAATTATTTGCACTAAATACTCATAGTAGGTCTAAAACAGGTATTTAAAGGAGGTGTGCTGCGGCCGGGATTTGAGCCGGGATCTCCGGCGTGGTAGGCTTATCCATAGCGTGGATCGGTTCACGATCGGTTCTCTGAGCGTGAACTCTAATTTCACTCTGAAATCCCCTCTTATTCAACTAGCTTAATATTCACTTAAATGTGAACTATTGTCTCGGTGGGTTTAAATACCCTTCATATTAGTTCTAGGGTGGAGTCTATGGGTAAGAGCATTGTTGAATTCATATCTAAGGGTCTTATACCGCTTGGATCTAAGAAGATTACTAGGATGAGCACTAATCCGGATTACGAGAGATACCTAGTATACTTACCCACAGAATTAAACGACTTATGGAGAGAAATATATGAGAATAATAAACAAAGTAAAAGTGTATATTGAAATCCCACATTAACCCATTAAACCAGATATTATTGCAGTATAAAACGCCATAATAATAGCCCCAATAATGGCCCCACCAACATATCTTTTACCTCTCTCACTATCACCCATAGCAAAGTATATTGCACCAATAATAAAAGCAGCTGCAACAGCTATCCAATCAGCCCACATAACCCAAGACAAAATCCTCGAGACAGCTCCACCAACGCCAGGAGGTGGTGAAGGCGTAATAGTTATTGGAGGAGTAGTCTCAGCTACAACAAAACTCACACACTGCACTAACACCAAGAACACTAATAACAAACCCCTCTCATTAAACACCAAAATACTTCTCAATAAACCCCACCCATCAAGTATAAGAGACTTAAAAATACGCGACTTCTACACTATGCGGGTCTTCTAAGGATCTTCTCTACTAGGTAGAAATCTACACTCTTTTAAACCCAACAATATTTCTAGTGAGGAGAACTAAGAATGCAAGTTTTTAAGGGGTTTTTATATATAGGAAATATATGGATAATATATGAGAGGTGAATTCCGTGAACACGGCTCTAGTAGACTATGTAAAGAAGGCTTAGCGATTATCCATGGTCTTGTTCTCAAAATACTATATCCTAGTTTCCTATAGATCCTCACTGCTCCCTCGTTTACCTCCTCGACGCAGAGATATGCCATGGCGCCAGATGATACTACTC